>N._albigula_661_foregut__coassemble_66_pt1 | contig 12780 bp, 10 predicted proteins | sample N__albigula_661_foregut__metabat2_high_PE_002 | metagenome-assembled genome bin N
CTCCGCTCGCTGCAGCTAACTCGTCAGCATACACGCGCATCATCTTGCCACGGAAAGCAGGGTCAAAACCTGCCTTGGCCTGCCACAACAGTGAAACAGCATCGTAGATGCAAGGGCCGAGCCGTCCTCCCTGAAAGTCGATAAAATAAGGAATTAACGCCTCCTGTCCGTCGCCAACCATCATGACATTGCGACTCTGACAGTCGCGCATCATGAATCCCCACATCGGGCGGGGAATACAGAGCAATTTATCGGCCAACCGGGCGAAATCATCTTCGAGCGAATCCTCGTCAAAGTCAACACCCGAAGGTTTCAGGAACTCATATTTGAAATAATTCAAATCCCACAAAATCTGCCTTTGTGAGAATGGTTTGTAAGCCACGGCAGACTCCCAACTTGATAAAGGCAATGTCTGCATTTTAACAAGCTCCCTAAGCGTTTGCGCAACGTACTGCTCGTCAGACTCAGAGCCAAGCTGCGAAAAAAGCGAGACATCGCCCAAATCCTCGACCAGATAGTAACGGCAGTCGTCGGTGTGACAAAGACTCAGCGGCACATTTACGCCATTTGCACGGAAAGATTCAGAAAGCTTCACGAACGCCTTGGCATCGGTCGTTGAGTCAGCACGAACACCAAGCACCGAGCCGCCGTCGGGCAACGACAGACGCCAATAACAACGGTCACCTCCGGCCTGCGCAAGCGGTGTGAAAGACAACGGCACCATGCCCAACTCAGCCGCACAAAGTGCAGTCAGTTGGCTGTATGCCTCGGAATTGTCAACTGTTTCAGTCATAATACGGGTAATAAATCATGCGTAAATGAGCGTCAAGCAACGCGCCAATCCGGTTGCCACACTCACTTAAGACTGCAAATTTAGCTAAAAAAAGAATTAAAAGCACGGCATTATATAATTAATGAAATATTTTTATTAATTTTGCGCTTGAACGTGGGCCGTACATACATGACTGTAACGGCATACAGAATGCATACAGGCTTGCAGCAGCCACGTAGACAATTCATAACAAAAACAAAACTCAGCTTATACTGATAAAACCCAAATAATACAGATAAAAGCAATGGCTAAAATTGAAGATTACAATTTCAAAGGTAAAAAAGCCATCGTCAGAGTAGACTTCAACGTACCTCTCGACGAGAACGGCAACATCACCGACGACACCCGAATCCGCGGTGCACTCCCCACACTTAAGAAGATACTCGCTGACGGCGGTTCTCTTATCCTGATGTCGCACATGGGTAAACCCAAAGGCAAAGTCAACCCCAAGCTCAGCCTTCTGCAGATTCGCGACGCCGTAGCCAAGGCACTCGGCACAGACGTAAAATTCGCGCCTGACTGCATGAAAGCCCAGGAAGCTGCCAAAGAACTCAAACCCGGCGAGGTGCTTCTGCTCGAAAACCTCCGTTTCTACCCCGAAGAGGAAGGCAAGCCTGTTGGCATCGACAAAGCTGACCCTGCATACGACGATGCAAAGAAGGCCATGAAAGAAAGCCAGAAAGAGTTTGCAAAGACTCTCGCAAGCTACGCAGACGTCTACGTAAACGACGCTTTCGGCACAGCTCACCGTCGTCACGCTTCGACAGCAGTTATTGCCGACTATTTCGATAAGAACGACAAGATGCTCGGATACCTCATGGAGAAAGAGGTGAAGGCTGTCGACAATATCCTCAAAGACATCAACCGTCCGTTCACCGCAATCATGGGTGGCTCGAAAGTTTCTACCAAAATCGGTATCATCGAGAACCTGATGGACAAGGTTGACAATCTGATTCTCTGCGGCGGCATGACATTCACATTCGCCAAAGCCAAGGGTGGCAAAATCGGCGATTCGATTGTTGAGAACGACAAGCTCGACCTTGCACTGCACATCATCGAACTGGCAAAGCAGAAAGGCGTCAACCTCGTGGTTGCTACTGACTGCATAGCCGGCGACAAGTTCTCGAACGACGCCAACCAGAAAGTATGTTCGGTAATGGACATTCCCGATGGCTGGGAAGGCATGGATGCAGGTCCCGACTCTATAATGGCATTCCGCAACGCAATTCTGCCCGCCAAGACTATCCTTTGGAACGGTCCTGCAGGTGTATTCGAATTCGACAACTTTGCCAAGGGTTCGAAAGCAATTGCAGAAGCAATTGTTGAAGCTACCAAGAACGGTGCGTTCTCGCTCGTAGGTGGTGGCGACTCTGTGGCTTGTGTCAACAAATTCGGCTTGGCCGACAGCGTAAGCTATGTATCGACCGGCGGCGGCGCACTGCTCGAGGCTATCGAGGGCAAAGTTCTCCCCGGCGTAGCAGCTGTTCAGGACTGATTGGATAGTACAAACGAATCATAAAATATCGATTCAGCCGACACCGTCGGACTGAATAAGTCAAAGAGGGAGGAACTTTCTTTCAAGAAAATTCCTCCCCCGCTTTTCTACAAGAATCAATCAACCCCTCGGAACGAAGAATACAATTTGTGCCAAAATTATGTTATAAAACATATTTTTGATGACTGTTTTAGTCAATATAACATAAATTGAAAGTCAGAATCGTAATTTTTTTAAAAGTGGTATTGATTTTTTTAGAAAAAATACTAATTTTGCAATTAAGAATGACGCAACCGGATAGATTCCGTCAAACGTCAGTAGCGTTACCTTACCACATCATGAAAGATTAAGACCATAATCTATGAGACAAGGGTACCTACAACCCAAAATTAAATTTCAATTATTGAAAAAACGTGCTTGTCCGGCGCCTGATGCCGGGCGCGCCAAAAAAGATAGAAAGATTTTTAACAAAAACACCTAAACAAACAAAACAAAATCAGTAAGATTATGGAATCTCAGAAACCTATGGCTCCCAAGCCTGCAGCGGCAACAGCAGCTGCCAAAATCAAAAAAGAAGAAAAGATCAGCAACGTTCGCGGCATTAAGAACGCGTTCATCGTGATTCTGTGCTGCTGCGCAGCAGCCATCTGCATCTTCCTTTTCGGTATGGGTTACAGTGGCAACTTCGAAGGTGGCACAACTGAAGGACATCCCCTCAACCTCGCCGGTACAGTTTACAAAGGTGGTTTCATCGTGCCTATCCTGATGACACTTCTCCTCACTGTAATCGTACTTTCGATTGAACGTTGGATCGCCCTCAGCTCTGCAACCGGCAAAGGCAACACAACCAAGTTCGTTGCCGACATCAAAGCTGACCTTGCAGCCAACAACATCGATGCAGCCATGAAGCGTTGCAAAGAGCAGAAAGGCTCTGTAGCATCTGTTGTTTACAACACACTCGTTCGCTACAAAGAAATGGATGCCAACGACACTCTGAGCAAAGAGCAGAAACTCACAACTCTCCGTAACGAGGTTGAAGAGGCTACCGCTCTCGAAATGCCCGCTCTGTCGCAGAACCTCCCCATCGTTGCTACTCTGACAACTCTCGGTACTCTCGTCGGTCTTCTCGGAACCGTTATGGGTATGATCAAATCATTCCAGGCTCTGGCTTCTTCAGGTTCTCCTGACTCTACAGAACTTTCGACTGGTATCTCGGAGGCTCTTGTGAACACCGCCTTCGGTATCGCAACCGGTGCTTTCGCTGTAATCTCCTACAACTTCTTCACCAATAAGATCGACAACCTCTCGTACGCTATCGACGAAATCGGTTTCTCCATCGTTGCTACTTTCGCAGCTACTCACAAATAATCGGAGAATCTAAGTTTTAATCACTAACCGATAAAAGTTAATAGCTAATATGGGAAGAGTAAAGATAGCAAAGAAGAGCACATTCATCGACATGACCGCGATGAGTGATGTGACCGTGCTTCTGCTTACCTTCTTCATGTTGACCTCAACCTTCCTTTCGAAAGAACCCGCCACCGTAATCACACCGCCTTCAGTTTCGACTGAAAAAGTGCAGGAGACCAACTTTGTGCAAGTTCTTGTCAACCCCGAAGGCAAAGTCTGGCTCACGATGAACAACGATACTTCAGCGAACTGGAGTAACGAAAAGATGCGCATCGCGCTTCTCGACAAAGTGAGCGAGATCTACAATGAGACGCATAAGAACGCACCTGTGAATTTCACAGAGCAGCAGAAGTACACTTTCAGCAAACTGGGAAGCTTCGGCGTTCCTTTGGCAAAAATGGGCGAATACCTCAACCTCATCAACGAGTCTGAAGGCCAGACCAAAATGGACAAATGGCTCGAGGGCGACGGTGACCCCAACCACCCCACCGGAATTCCTATCTCCTGGAACCAGGACGAAACACGTCCCAATGAGTTCCAGATGTGGATGAAGGCCATGCGCCAGAGCAGCAACGAAAACCTCACCGCCGCAATCAAAGATGGCACAGGTGTGGCTATCAAGGCTGACCAGAACACTCCGTTTGACGTTGTTCACCTCGTGATGGACAATCTTCAGACGATTCACATGAATAAATTTACGTTATTGACAGCTCTGAAAGGAGCAGAAGAATAAAAGGAAATGGCAGAAGTTCAACAGAATGATGGTGGCAAAGGCAAAAAAGGTCACCAGAAAAAGATGCAGATCCGCGTGGATTTCACGCCGATGGTCGACATGAACATGTTGCTGATTACCTTCTTCATGCTCTGTACGACAATGATCAAATCTCAGACGCTGACAATCGCACTCCCCTCGAATGAGAAGGTGCAGAACGAAGAGAACATGTCGCAGGCATCAGAAGACGACGCCGTGACTATCATTCTCGACGCAAAGCGCAAGACCGGTTCGATGGATGTTGACACAGTCAACGGCAAGGTTGTTCCTGTGGTTTACTACTATTTCGGTAAGCCCGGCGGCGCTCAGGGTCTCGGCGATGATCCCGCCCAGATTGCAGCCAACAACAACCTGCAGGTATCTGAATTCCTTGCAAACGATGAAAAGTCTGGCCAAGCCCGCGGTATCCGTGAGATTATCCAGCAGCGCAACAAGGATGTACTCACCGAAATCTACAAGCTGAAGGATAAATATGCCAGCGGCGGTTTCGGTAGCCTCGAAACTAAGGAAGGTCGCGAGAAAGCTCAGGCCGCTTACGACGAGGAAGCGTCCAAAGTCAGAAAAAATGAAAATCTGAAGAAACCCGTTATCATCATCAAGTCCACACCTCAGGCTTCTTTCGGCAGCCTTGTGTCAGTGCTCGACGAAATGCAGATCAACTCGATTTCTAAATATCAGATTGACAATATGACCAAGGCGGATTCGGTAATGGTGATTGACTTCCAAAACCGTCATCACAATTAATGTTGGATTTATTAACCTTTAAAGCAACAGACAAAAATGGCTAAAAGAAATGTAGATCTGACATCCGCCGAATGGCGCGACCTTATATTTGCAGATAAGAACAAAGAATTCGGTGCATACCAGCTTCGTAAAGCGAGCGACCGCCGCCACAACATGGCATTCCTCTATATGCTTTGTGGTCTCGTGGTAATCGTGATTATGATTCTTGCATACAGCAAGTACGCAGACTACCGTGACGAACAGAAAGCCCTCGCACTGCAGGAGCAGCGTGAGAAGATGATGGCCGCCGCACTCGAACAGGCTGAAGAGGAGACTCCCGAAGAGGAAGAACCCGAAGAGCAGAAGTATGAGCAGCCCGAAATCGAAGTGCCCGAAGATGTGCTCGCAACCGTACAGGTTACACAGATCGCTATCGTTGAAGCCGACAAGGTGAAAAACGAAGTGATGGATATGGAAACCCAGAAAGAGAACAACACCGCCCGTGGTGTCGTAACTCAGGAAGGTAGCGATGACGCCGACAAATTCAAGGCAGTTCAGGAACAGGTTGTCGTTAAAGAGCCCGAACCCGAGGTGGTTAAGCCCAAAGAGGAAGAAATCTTCGTTGCCGTTGAGCAGCAGGCTGAATTCCCCGGTGGTCAGATAGCCCTCATGAAATGGCTCCGAGACAACATGCGCTATCCCGAAACAGCACAGCAGAATGATGTGCAGGGTAAAGTGATTGTTAAGTTCGTCGTTGAGAAAGATGGTTCAATCGGCAACGCTACAATCGCAAAAGGTGTCGACAAGGATCTCGACCGCGAGGCAATCCGCGTAGTGAAGAAGATGCCCAAATGGCAGCCCGGTAAGAACAACGGTGTGGCCGTACGAAGCTACTTCACACTCCCCGTCACCTTCAAGCTACAGAATCAATAATTGAGATTCCTATACTTTCAAAGTGAGGGTGTGTCGCGACAGGCGACACACCCTCACTGTTTATTATTGAAATTTGATTTTGAATTTACAGGAAGAAATGTTAAATTTGTGAATCAAATCGCCCGGTTGCTATGAACATGTGACATTATAGATTGTTAAAATAATAAAAGAACAACTAATGTCGCCATTCGAAAAATCAACGAATATAACTCAATCAAGATTTGAAAAAGGTGACCATAAAATTCTAAGTTATGGGAATGTATGACAACAACGGGGGCCAGGAGCCCAAAGGAGCAAGACTCGTATTCGGTATATTGATGATCTTCGTATACATGGGAGTTGGTTTGCTATTTATCTTCAAGATGATTCCTGTCATCGATTCAGACGTAATCAGCTACGTGCTCGGCGGTCTGCTTTGCGCATACGGAATATGGCGTGCAGTCAGACTATTCAAAGGCTGGGGGTAACCAATGTTGAATGTAGAATGTAGAATGTAGAATGTTGAAAGTTGTTATTCGGACATCAACACACGGTCAGCCAACTCTTGTAGCATCGCGGCTCAGCCGCGATATACCGTAGAAGAACAGTCGAAGTACTGTTGATGCACAGTCGAAATATCGTTGACGTACCGTCGAAGAATCGGAATAACAATCTGCTAATTCACAATTAGAATTATGAAATTTTATAAATACGCCCTAATCGGTCTCTCAGCCCTGGTTGGACTGGGAGCCGTTTCTTGTGCAAAAGTCAAACGCGGCGAATACGCCAAAGGGTCAGCCACGATTTTCTGTGACGACGGTTTCAAGAATATCCTCGACGAAGAGATTGAGGTTTTCGAGTTCAGTTATCCGGGATCCTCTATACTACCCTTCTTCGTTAGCGAACAGGAGGCTATAGACACTCTTCTTGCCGACAATACTCAGGCCATCATTGTGACTCGCGAACTCTCCAAGGAGCAGAAAGACTACATGAAGAGCAAGTTCAAACGCGTGGTGCGAACTCACTGCATTGCCGTCGATGCAGTTGCCCTGATCACCAATAAGGACAACAACGTGACCTCGCTGTCGATGACCGAAATCGGTGATATCCTCAATGGCAAGACCACCAAGTGGAGTCAGCTCGCGGGCAAGGATACAACCGATATCAAGATTGTGTTCGACAACATGGGCAGCTCTACTGTAAGCTACATGCGCGAAAAATTCATGCCCGAAGGCAAGAAGATTTCAGACAATCCGCATGCTTATGCCCAGAAAAACAATGCTGCCGTGTTCGACATTGTCAAGAAAGATCCGTCGGCTCTCGGCATTATCAGCGTCAGCTGGCTCGGTGACGACCTCAGCGCCGCAAAATCGATTCCGGTCGATAAGCGCTACGAAGGCTACAAGAACGAGAACGACACCGTGGCCACTAACCTGACCACTGAGGTGAATGTCATGAAGGTCAGCAACCCAACCGAGGAGAATGATTTCAACCCTATTGCTTATAAACCTTATCAAGTTTATATCAATTCGGGAGAATATCCGTTATTTAGAAAGGTCTACATGATTTCTACCGCAACCAAGAGCAATGTGCTCAACAGCTTCTACATGTTTGTAACCGGTTTTGCCGGCCAGAAGATTATCTCCAAGACAGGTATTCTGCCATATAACATGTCGACGCGTGTAGTTGAACTGAAATAGATAAGTAAGTGGTCAGATTAAAAATAAACAATCCTGCATACATAAAGACGGACATCTTTGACTCCGTCTTTCAGTCACAGAGAGTGTTCTATGCTCCATCAAGTCGGAGCCAAATCTGACCATCATACTGCATACATTATTATATATTTTTAATCTGACCACTTACTTAGAAATAAACCGATAACAAAAATCATAGTCTAACCAAACAAAGAAATTGAATAAAGACAAAAGATATGAAATTTAAAAGAATTCTCACACTCTGTCTGGCCGGAGCGTCGCTCGGCGCCTTCGCCCAGACCCACGTCGAAGGCGAAGAATACTACAAAGCCGACCAGTTGGACAACGCCAAAGACCTTCTGCTTCGCAGCCTTAACAACGCTCAGACTGACAAATCCGTAAGCGACTACTACCTGGGCTTGATAGCTATTGAAGAGGGCAAGAATGCCGAAGCAGGCAATTATTTCGACCAAGGTGTAGCTGCAAATCCTGATTACGCATACAACTATGTAGGCCAGGGCCTGCTGAAGCTCATCGCCGGCGACAAGAAAGGCGCTGAGGAATTGTTCAAAATCGCTGACAAACATTCGAAGAAAGATGCATCTCTTCAGATTGCACTCGCACGCGCATACGACCGTGTCGATCCTGTAAAGTATGAAAAGGAAATTACAAAATATGTAGAGAAAGCCCGCAAGTTCGACATTCAGAACCCTGAAATCTACATCTTCGAGGGCGACCAGCAGCGCGAGCAGAAAGACTATGGTAAAGCCGGTGGCATGTACGAGATGGCTGCCAACTACGACAAGAACGCCACTGCCGCTTATGTGAAGTATGCAAACCTCTTCACTCAGGTCAACCCCGACTACGCCATCAAGATGCTCAACGATCTTCTGAGCGTTAACCCCACTTCGGCACTTGGCCGGCGTGAACTTGCCAACGCATATTACAATAAGAAAGACTATGCCAAGGCAGCTGAACAGTACGGCAAATATGTGCAGAACCCCAGCCACTTCAAGACAGACGAGAACCGCTATGCGTTCCTACTCTTCTACGGTGGTGACTTCAAGAAAGGTTATGACTATGCGTCGAAGCTTCTGTCTGAAGACTCTGCGAACTTCACTGCACAGCGCTACCAGTTCATGAACGCAGCCCAGCTCCCTGACATGAAAGAGCAGCTTCTGCCGATGGCTGAGGCTCTTCTCGCAGCTCACAACGCCAACCCCGCCAAGAACAAATTCGCAGCAATCGACTACAACCTGATTGCCAACGAACTTCAGAGAGCCAAGAAGGTTGATGAAGCTATCGCAGTTCTGCAGCAGGGCATCCAGGATATCCCCGACTTCGTTGACTTCAACAAAAGTCTTGCATTCGCATACCTCGACCAGAACAATCTGACCAAAACTGCCGACCAGTATGCCGTTTACCTCTCGAAAATCGAGCCCGGTTACAACGACTTCATTCAGCAGGCAACTTTTGACTTCTACGCAGGTATCGAGAATAAGGCCGACGCCGCCAAGGCAGCTGAATACTTCGCCAAGACCAAAGAGAACGCTGATAAAGCGAAGGCCATTCTTCCCGACAACTACAAGCCGGTCAAGATTTATGGCGATATCGCAAAGCAGACAGCACCCACACCTGCAGAAGCTGAGAGTGCAGCAGTTGCCGACTACGAGGCTGCAGTAGCTCTGCTCGAAGCAGCACAGGATCCCAGCCGCTACGCACGCGACGCCAAGGAGATGTACATGTATCTCGGCAACTACTACATCAACAAGAACGATGTGGCAAAGGCTAAAGCCCACTTCGAGAACGTACTCAAATTCGATCCCAACAATGAGGAGCTCCGCAAGTACGTGGATGGTATGAAATAATTCAGATTAAAACAAATATTCCTGAGAGGGTGTATCGCCACTGAGCGATGCACCCTCTCTTGGTATTGCGATATTTACTAATGTTTTTGTGATGTATTATTTTGGTATCTTTAACAATTTTTTTTATTTTTGCCAAAGAATCCAAAACGGACACGAATGAGCAATACAATTACGATTAAAAAGGGTCTCGACATCCCGTTGGCCGGGAAAGCAGCCGGAGCGGCAATTACAGACAAAAAGACAGACACCTTCGCCATAGTTCCCGACGACTATGCAGGCTACACTTGGAAATGTGCGGTCAAAGCCGGCAATGAAGTATTGGCCGGAGACCCGCTTCTATATGCAAAAGAAGATGAGGAGCTTTGCCTGACTTCGCCGGTAAGCGGCCGAGTAGCCGAAATCCACCGAGGCGAACGACGCAAGATCGAGTATGTGTCTGTTAATGCCGACGGGAAAGACACACAAAAAGAATTCGGCAAAATGACAGATGCCGAAACAAAAATGAAGGCAATGAAAACCAGCGGACTATTCGCGATGATGCGTCAGCGTCCGTTCGACATAGTACCGTTTGCCAACGTGCGCCCCCGCGACATCTTCGTCACAGCATTCGACACCGCTCCCCTCGCTCCCGCGATTTTAACTTCAGCCAAGTCCGACGATCTTGAGACCGGTCTTGCCGAACTTGCCAAGATGACCGATGGCAAAGTATATCTGTCGGTTGCCAAGGGCTCCGGAATCAAAAGCAATGCCGCCGAGGTTTACGAATTTGAAGGCCCGCACCCTGCAGGCAATGTCGGCACTCAGATTGCTGCCATCAAGCCTGTCAACAAGGGTGAGACCGTGTGGACTCTCGACGCACGCACAGCGGCACGTATCGGCAGATTGCTGACCACCGGCAAACTCGATTACGAAACAGAAGTAGCACTCACCGGTCCCGATATGAAGGAGCCTCACATGGTGCTCACCAAAATCGGTGCCAAATTGTCAACTCTGCTCGAAGGCCAGCTTAAAGAAATTGATGGAGAGATACGCGTCATTTCTGGCAACGTGCTCACAGGTGTAAAAGAAAACACTGCCAACGGATTCCTGCGCTGGCCCTACCGCCAGATCACCGCAATCGACGAAGGAGACAACACTGACGAATTCATGGGCTGGGCATCAATGAATCCGAAGAAATACAGTGTTAAGCATACATTCCCGGCATTCCTTACCGGCCTCAAGAAGCCATTCAATTTCGATTCTCGTATCAAGGGCGGTCACCGCGCCATGATTCTCAGCGGCGAATACGATAAGGTGTTCCCTATGGACATCTATCCTGAGTTCCTGCTTAAAGCCATAATGGCCAAAGATATCGAACGAATGGAGCAGTTGGGGATCTACGAGGTGGCTCCCGAAGACTTCGCGCTGCCCGAATTTGTAGACACCTCGAAAATCGAACTGCAGAAGCTTGTGCGCGAAGGTCTTGACTACCTGCGCAAGGAGACACTGTAATCAATGTAGAATGTAGAATGTAGAATGTAGTTATAACGCCGACTACAGACGACATAAACAGTTACAGACGCTGTAAGCGGACTATAAAAAGATAAAATATAGACTATAATATCCAAGTTGTGAAAGGATTAAAAAGAAAAATCGACAGTATCAAGCCGCAATTCGAAAAGGGAGGAAAGTTCCAGAAACTCCACTCCGTGTTCGATGGCTTCTACACATTCCTGTTCACGCCCAACGAGACTTCCCGCTCGGGCGTGCATATCCACGACAGCAACGACTCAAAGCGCACCATGATTACAGTGGTCTTAGCGCTGTTGCCCTGCTGCCTGTTCGGAATGTGGAACATCGGTCTGCAGCATTTCATGGCAATAGGCGATGCGGACCATTCATTTTTCAAGCTCTTCTTCTACGGATTCTTTGCGGTGCTTCCGCAGATTCTGACCGCCTACATCGTAGGTCTCGGCATCGAATTCATAGTAGCGCAGATACGAGGTCATGAGATTCAGGAGGGCTTCTTGGTATCAGGCATTCTTATTCCGATGATATGCCCGGTCGACACTCCCTGCTGGATGCTTGCGGTGGCGGTTGCGTTCGCCGTGATTTTCGCCAAGGAAGTTTTCGGAGGCACAGGTTACAACTTCCTTAACGTAGCACTTGTGACCAGAGCATTCCTCTTCTTCAGCTATCCGTCGAAGATGAGTGGCGACAATGTGTTTGTGCAGCTTGGCAACCAGCCGGCAATTGACTCATACACAGGTGCTACGCCACTCGGCCAATTGGCATCGTCAAGTCAAGGCGGCGTAGAATTGACCAATGTAATCGGCGAACCACTGAGCAACCTCGACATATTCCTCGGACTATATCCAGGCTCATGGGGCGAGACATCGACTCTCTGCATTCTTATCGGTATGGCAATACTGCTCATTTCAGGCATGGCCAACTGGCGAATCATCTTATCCGGTTTGCTCGGAGGTTTGGCAATGGCGGTCGTTGCACACAACTGGGCTTCACCGCTCTATCCGGTTTCTTATGTTGAACCGTTGGTTCAGATTGGACTCGGAGGTTTCCTGTTCGCCATCACATTTATGGCTACTGACCCTGTGACTGCATGCCGCACACATACAGGCCAGTACATCTACGGAGCTCTTATAGGCATCATTGCAATTCTGATCCGCTGCTACAACACCGGATATCCGGAGGGTGCCATGCTCGCCGTCCTGCTGATGAACTGCTTCGCACCTCTTATTGACTACTGCGTGATCAACTCAAACATACGACGCCGCATGCGCCGCGTGGCAGTAAATACAAAAAACTCCTAACACCACAGTGATAAGTATATGAATAGACAGAGCAATACATACACAATTATCTACTCCATCATACTTGTGGTCGTGGTTGGCGTAGTTCTCTCGGTAGTCTACCAGGCACTTCGTCCAAAGCAGGAGGAAAACATTCTGAACGACACCAAGAAGCAGATTCTCGCAGCAGCTCTCATCAGCCCACAAGAAGGTGAAAGCGTGGCAGATATCTACGATAAATTCATCACCGAGAGCTACATAGTAAATTCGAAAGGAGAAAAG
>N._albigula_661_foregut__coassemble_67_pt1 | contig 12778 bp, 5 predicted proteins | sample N__albigula_661_foregut__metabat2_high_PE_002 | metagenome-assembled genome bin N
GATACAATTGCCATAGCCGCCACGGCGGACAGCGCTTTCCACTACTCCATCGGCTGTGGCGTAAACCGGAGTGCCCATCTGCGATGCGAAATCGAGACCGGCATGAAATTTAGTTGAACCATAGACCGGGTCGCGCCGGTATCCGTAACCTGACGACATGGTGAAATCTTTAACGTTAATTGGTATTATCGACGGTATATGTGCCAACTTATCTTGCTGTTTTCCCGCTTCCTCGCGGAGCTGGTCGAACGATATTGACTGCGCATAGAGTTCGCGCTCAAACAGATCCATGCGCTGTGACAGCAGTTTCACAAGACCACCGTCCGATAGTTTTTGAATCTGTTTATAGCGTTTTTCGTTGTCGAGTCCTGCCACGCGCTGTGTCCGGGACATCGGTTCCATCTGCATCATCACGCGGTAGAAGTTGTCATCGCGGTTCTGGATATCGATCATAACCTTTAGAGAATTATCCAGACGCCGGTTCAAGATATTGTATTGGCTTTTCAGCATCGCATTCTCCTGACGCAGATTCTCTTCCGTAGGAGTCCCATGCCCATAATACGCAATTAAAAAGAATATGAAGCCGACAACGACCGAACTCGCGGCAAACAGCAGGACTTTGTACAGTCTCGACTTGAGCGACGGGTAAACACGTTCGAAATTATCCGTGTCCGGATTATATTTGTAAAATACGTTGCGTTTCATTCCTTGTCAGAACCATCTCGATTTTATCGACAGGTAATCCGGCAACGAAATTACAAAATAATCCTCAACTATCAAAATTATAAGTTTACGGCCGTAATCCGCGCCGCGGGTACTATTCCGAGGTTTCGTCTACAAGGTAGACAATTGACTCATACGGGCGGTCTATGGTGTCCATCATCGAGATTTCGCAAGTTCGTGCCAGTGAATAGCACCCGTCGAACTTCAAGCCGGTCAGGTCAATTTCGCGACGCTCCGAAGTAGTGGCAGATTTGGCGACTTCGGGAAATATGTATCCACGGTCACCGGCTGCTCCGCAGCAGTTGGAGTTGAACGGTACAATTACTTCTTTGGCGCATTTGCGGGCTACTTCTTCCATCTTCTTGTCGAGTCCTGTGATTTTTGAAGCACATGTCGGGTGAAGAAGCACACGCCCTTTAGGCTTTCTTATTTTAAGCTTGGGCATGACATGCGACTCAAGCCATTCTGTTATGTCTAAAATCGTAAGCTTGTCAAATTTACACTTATGTTCTTCATCCAATACTTTATCTTTGACAGCGAGCGAAAGCAGCGTATGCGTACACGATGTGGTGTCACAAACTATTGGAATTTCACCTCCGTCACTTAGCTCGTAGAACTTATCAACGATGTCGTGGGCAACTTTGCGTTGACCCTCCGGGTCACCTTTGTGTTCCCAAATCTGTGAACAGCACACTCCGTGCAATTCCTTGGGAAGAGACATTTTGAATCCTGCGCGACTGCCTATTCGCATCATTACGGTCATCATATCGTCCTTGCCATAGTTCGAACCTCCGAAAATTCGGGTCACACAGGCAGGAAAATATATGTAATCGGGTTTTGTGTCGGGTACTTGCCAGTTAAGTTTGGGCGGCATGGGGAAATTTTTGCTCCAGTGAGGCGTCTGTTTGTACAGCAGATGTGCGAAGTCCGTGGCCCAGATTAATGGATATGGTGAAATGACGCGTTCGGTTGAGACTGCCAATTTCAGCATATCGCGCAGAGCGGTCTCCACTGCGCCGTAATTGTCAGCAGAAGCGAGGAGCGCTTTATCAAACAGCGAACCGTTTGTGCGGGCTCTTACGGCATCTGTGACTACAGCCGTGCTTATGCCCATCGGACAAGGCATCTGACAGGATCCGTCGGCACAGCATGTATAATTCCCGATATATTTGTATTGATTCCGCAGTTCTTTCGAATTTGAACGCGACATAATGCGTAAAGCCTGCAACCGTTGACGCGGGGTGAGCGTGATTTCTCGCGACGGACAGACATGTTCGCAATATCCACACTCCATGCAGCGGTCAGCCTCCGGATAACCAAGTTTTGATCCGAATTCATCGAGAGATTTTATAGGCTTGATGAATGCCTCGGGGTCGTCATTGATTATCACTCCGGGATTTAGAGTGTTGTGCGGATCGGCAATCTGTTTCACCTCGCGCATCATGGCATATATCTCAGCTCCCCACTCCTTCTCGACAAACGGAGCAATGGCGCGGCCGGTACCATGTTCCCCCTTGAGTGAGCCATTGAGACTCAGCACATGGTCGACAAAATCATCCATAAAGTTGCGGAAATTTGTCACACTCTTTTCTGAATCCATCTTTGAGGTTATTAGCGGATGGATGTTGCCATCTCGGGCATGCCCGAAAATTGCGCCGTGGTAACCATGTTTGCTGAATAGCGATTGCACACCCTCGACCAATCGGTCCAGACTATCAACCGGTGCAGCAACATCTTCAAGTATAACTGTAGAGCCTGTATCTCTTACGCCTGCAACGCAGGGAAATACGCCATCACGTATTTTCCAGAGTCTTGCGCGTTCCGCCACTGTCCTGGTGAAGTCATCCATATGTAGAATTCCTGGCAGATTGCTGACAGTGTTGCGCAACTCCGGAATTCGCTCGGCCATATCGCCGGGCGACTCGGCGCCGTAGTCCACAAGCATTGCAGTTGTGCCGGCCGGCATGTCGGCTTTGGCGTTGCCTGTGCTGCGCAATGATGCATATTCCATCATCTCGACCGCAAGGGCTCCCGATTCGCCCAGCGCCGAAGCGCTTGCCGCTGCAGTCACGACATCGGGGAAATAGAGCATTGCCGATGAATATGTGGAATATAATGGCAAAGTGTTCAGCTCTGCCGATATTATATAACCGAGTGTGCCCTCGGCGCCAATCAGCAGATGAGAGAATATGTCGAGCGGGTCTTCAAAATCAACAAACGAATTCATGGCATAACCGGTCACGTTCTTTATCTTATATTTCTCGACAATCCGGTTGCGGATATTATCATTTGCCATGATGCGATTTCTGATGTTGAGCAGACCATTGCAGAGTTCCCTCTCGGTCTCTCTGAATCTTTTACAGTCTGCGGCATCAGCCGTATCGTAATCGTTGCCGTTTGCAAGCATAAAATGAATCGACGCAAGCGTATGGTAAGAATTATACTTTACACCGGCCTGCATGCCGCTGCTGTTGTTCGACAGGATGCCGCCCATCATTGCAGCTTTTGAAGAGGCGGGGTCAGGTCCGATATGCGTATGGTAAGGTTTAAGGATATTGTTTACCTGGTCGGCGGTAAGACCCGGCTCGAACCATATCTTGGAACCATTGTCGCGGACTTCGGCACGGTGCCAGTCGGTGCGCAGTTCGCAGATGATGCCGGTGCCGAGGGTCTGGCCCGACAGCGATGTTCCGCCGGTGCGGAATGTCACACCGACATTGTATTCGCCGGCTGCGGCGAGGATTGCGCGGACTTCGTCGGGCGTACGCGGGCGTACCACGCACTCCGGTTTTATGTCGAAATAAGATGCGTCGCGGGCGTAAATCTCGCGCCATAGTTCGTCGGTCAATACACGCTCGTGGCCTAATTGCATGCGGAGTTTCTCCATAAGGAGTCGGGTCTCTCTTTTTTTCATTCCTTGAATGTCTTTGGTTCTATATACAGGGCACACAATATTTGTGCGAAACCTATAAGCATACGAGTCCGGCAAGTGCACCATCGTGCTGGCACAGCACCGCGCGTATATCAATAAAACTCTTGACAACTAAAAGAGTTTGAAACTTTCTGGAAATTTATTAATTTTGCAGTTAGAATTACAGAAACAACGAATACATAACATATAATGTTGACTTCAAAAGAAATCAGAGAGTCCTTCAAGAATTTTTTCAAAGAGAAAGGACATAAGATTGTGCCGTCGGCACCAATGGTTCTTAAAGATGACCCTACCCTGATGTTTACCAACGCCGGAATGAACCAATTCAAGGATATCATTCTCGGTAATCGTGCTCCTGAGAGCAAGCGTGTGACAGACAGCCAGAAGTGTCTTCGTGTGTCAGGCAAACACAATGACCTTGAGGAGGTCGGCCATGACACTTACCACCACACCATGTTTGAGATGCTTGGCAACTGGTCGTTCGGCGATTACTTCAAAAAGGAGGCAATCGATTGGGCGTGGGAATATCTTGTCGATGTGTTGAAGCTTAATCCTGAGCGCCTCTATGCTACTGTATTCGAGGGCTATGCCCCGGAAGGTCTGGAGCGCGATAATGAGGCCGCTGCAATCTGGGAGAGACATCTGCCGCAAAGCCATATAATCAACGGCAACCGTCATGACAATTTCTGGGAAATGGGCGAAACAGGACCCTGTGGCCCCTGCTCGGAAATACACATCGATCTTCGCAGTGATGAGGAACGTGCAAAAATCGACGGCGCCGAACTTGTCAACAAGGATAATCCGCTTGTAATCGAAATCTGGAATCTTGTCTTTATGCAGTATAACCGCATGGCTGACGGACACCTCGAGCCGCTTCCGGCCAAGGTTATTGATACCGGCATGGGTTTCGAACGTCTCACCATGGCGCTTCAGGGCAAGAAATCGAACTACGACACCGATATTTTTACACCGATTATTTCAAAAATCAGTGAGATTTCATCGAAGAAATATGGCGAAGACGAAAAAGTCGATGTTGCAATGCGTGTCGCAGCCGACCACGTTCGCACAATCGCTTTCTCGATTGCCGACTCACAGCTCCCCTCGAACGCCAAGGCAGGTTACGTGATTCGCCGAATTCTCCGTCGCGCTGTTCGATATGTATACACATTCCTCGATCAGAAAGAAGCAACACTTTATAAGCTTGTCGACACACTCGTCGACCAGATGGGTGAAGCCTATCCTGAACTGACGGCGCAAAAAGATCTTATCAAAAAAGTTATAAAGGAAGAAGAAGACTCATTCCTCCGCACACTCGAAAATGGTATCAAGCTTCTCGACTCAACAATAAAGAAAGCAAAAGCTGCCGGCAAAAACGTAATCGACGGTGCCGATGCCTTCACCCTCTACGACACTTACGGGTTCCCTCTGGACCTCACCGAGCTTATTGCCCGCGAGAATGATATGACAGTCGATAAAGATGGCTTCGACAAGAATATGCAGGCGCAAAAAGAGCGTGCCCGCAGTGCCGCTTCGGTCGAAACCTCCGACTGGATCGAGGTTAATCAGGGCGATGAGGAGTTTGTGGGTTACGATGAGTTCGAGTCAAAGACCCGCATTCTGAAATACCGTAAGGTTAAGCAAAAAGGCAAGGAGTATTATCAGATTATGCTGACGCGCACACCCTTCTACGCAGAGATGGGTGGTCAGGTCGGAGACTCCGGTGTGCTGATTGCCGACAGTGGCGAGAAGATAGAAATCTTCGACACCAAGAAAGAAAATAATGTTGCCGTCCATTTGTCTAAAAAGATGTTCGCCAACCCCGATGGTGAGTTCACAGCCAGAATCAACCTCGAGGCCCGCAAGGCAACGTCAGCCAACCATTCAGCGACGCACTTGATACATGAGGCGCTTCGCGAAGTGCTCGGTACACACGTCGAACAGAAGGGTTCGTATGTCAATCCGGATGGCCTTCGTTTTGACTTCTCACACTTCCAGAAAGTAACTCCCGAAGAAATCCGTAAGGTAGAGCATCTTGTCAATGCCCGCATCCGTGAGGCCATACCTCTTGTGGAATGCCGCAACTTGCCGATTGCCGAGGCTCGCGAAATGGGCGCTATGGCTCTCTTCGGTGAAAAATATGGCGACCAAGTGCGCGTGGTGAAGTATGGAACATCGGTTGAGCTTTGCGGTGGTACGCATGTGGCAAATACCGGCAATATCGGAATGATACGAGTCATAAATGAAAGCTCCATAGCCGCCGGCATCCGCCGTATCGAAGCAGTTTCGGGAGTGGGAATGGAGAAGCTGATGGACAATCTCCAAGACACCATGACCGATTTGCATGCGCTTCTTGGAAATGCAGGTGACCTTCGCATTGCCGTCCAGAAAGCTATCGGCGAAAATTCTGACCTCAAAAAGCAAGTTGAGTCGTTTGTCGCCGAACGCACGGCTCAGGTTACCGACGAAGTCAAGAGAAGCGCTACTCTTCAGAACGGTGTAACTGTCTACAAACTTGGTGGCATGCGTATGCCCGATGTTGTTAAAAACATAGCGTTCAATATCCGTAAGGAAGCTGAAGGTCATGCCGCATTCATAGCTGCGACAATCAACGAAGGCCGTCCGACACTCACCATAATGCTGAGCGATGATATGGTTACGGATGGCTATAACGCATCGGCAGTAGTCCGTGAAGCTGCAAAACTCATGAAGGGTGGCGGCGGCGGCCAGCCGTTCTTCGCACAGGCCGGCGGTAAAGATGTTTCAGGTCTGTCGGCAGCTGCAGACAAGGCGGCCGAACTTCTCGGCTTGCTTTAAGAGCGCGAACATTTTATGATACTCTATTTCTCCGGAACCGGCAATACTCGGTTTGTCGCCGAGTCACTCTCAAATATACTGGATGAGAAGTGTGTTTTTATACCCACTTCTCATCCAGCTGATTTGCATATCGACGGAAAGTATCTCATCTTTTCTTTTCCGGTGTATTCGTGGGGTGTGCCGCCTCTTGTTATTGATTATATCAGAAAACTGCCCGATGCACTTATCTCGGAAATAAAGAAAGCTGAGGTACCCGTGTTGATGGTGTGCACTTGTGGTGACGAGGTGGCGGAGGCTCCCGAAATGTTCCGGAGCGCTTGGGCCGAACGTGGCATTGAAGTGAAAGGTGTGTGGAGTGTTATCATGCCCAACGACTACGTGCTGCTGCCCGGTTTCGACGTTGATGACGAAAGCGTTGAGATGTCGAAACTTGACTCGTCTCCGGCCAGAGTCCGTGAAATAGCCCAAAAGATAACTTCCGGCTTATGTGAAACCGATGTGGAGCGTGGCAAGTGGCCCCGCCTCAAGTCGAGACTGGTCTACCCTCTCTTTAAGAAATGGGGGATCAATCCGTGTAAATGGTCAGTTTCTGAAGAATGTGTGCATTGCGGTCGCTGCGCCGCTGTCTGCCCGGTGGGAAATATCAAAATGACATCAGGCACACCGACATGGGGTAAACATTGTGTAAGTTGCACCGCCTGCTACCATAACTGCCCGGCAAAAGCTATATCTTATGGCCGCGCAACCTCAGGCAAGGGTCAGTACTTTTGCCGTCTTCGTCCTGTTAAAAAATAGTTTATGAGTCAGATTCCTCAATTCACGCACTTGCACGTGCACTCACAATATAGTCTTCTTGACGGTAAAGCCTCAATATCGGAGCTTGTTGACAAGTGTCTGGCCGAGGGTATGCGTGGCATCGCCTTGACCGACCACGGCAATATGTTCGGCATCAAGGAATTCTCGAATTATGTCGACAAGAAGAACGGAGGTCTGCCCGATGATCAGAAATTCAAGCCTATATATGGCTGTGAAATGTATGTGGCCCGCAAGAGCAAAAGCGAGGTCGTAGACAAATCTGACCGTGGCTACCACCTGATTGTACTCGCAAAAAACCAGACGGGTTACCACAATCTGGTTAAACTTGTGTCGAGAGCATGGACAGATGGTTTTTACCACCACGCACGTACCGATAAAGAAGACCTCGAGAAATATCACGAAGGTCTGATTGTGTGCTCTGCATGTCTTGGCGGAGAAGTGCCACAGCTGATTATGCAGGAGAATTATGACAAGGCTGAGGAGGTAATACTTTGGTTTAAATCTGTATTTGGCGAGGACTACTATCTCGAGTTGCAGCGCCACCAGACATTCAAGGAGAACTCCAACCGTGACGTATATCCCGAGCAGTGTCGTGTCAATGAATTTCTGGTCAAGATGTCGCAGAAACATGGAATTAAAGTTGTTGCGACCAACGACGTGCATTTTACCTTTGAAAATGATGCTGAGGCTCACGACCGTCTGATCTGCGTATCGACTCAGAAAAAGTTCTCGGAGCAGCGCATGCACTACACAAAGCAGGAATGGTTGAAAAGCCAGGAGGAGATGTTCGAGATATTCAAGGATATTCCCGAGGCTCTGACCAACACCAACGAGATTCTTGACAAGGTGGAGTTCTACAGCATCAACCACGCCCCTATCATGCCCTTCTTTGACATTCCCAAGGAATTCGGAACAGAAGAGGAATATCGTCAGCGCCTGACAGAGAAGGATTTGTTCGACGAATTCACTCGCGATGAGAATGGCAATGTGGTGCTCAGCGAGGATGAGGCCAACAAGAAAATTGAGCGTCTCGGAGGCTACGACAAACTCTATCGCATCAAATTCGAGGCCGACTATCTCTACAAGCTGACCATGGAGGGTGCCAAGGAGCGTTATGGTGACCCGATACCCGATGATGTGTTTGAGCGACTCAACTTCGAGTTGTATATCATGAAGACGATGGGATTCCCCGGATACTTCCTGATTGTGCAGGACTTTATCAACACCGGTCGCCATAAGCTCGGAGTCAGCATCGGACCGGGACGTGGCTCAGCTGCCGGTTCGGCTGCCGCCTACTGTCTTGGAATCACGCAGATTGACCCTATCAAATATGACTTGCTTTTCGAGCGATTCCTCAATCCGGACCGTATTTCACTCCCCGATATCGATGTGGACTTCGATGATGACGGTCGTTATGAGGTGCTGAAATATGTTACGGAGAAATATGGCGCCGAAAAGGTAGCCCATATCATCACGTTCGGCACCATGGCGACAAAGATGGCCATTAAAGACGTCGCAAAGGTGCTCGAGGTGCCACTTCCGGAGTCGAACCGTCTTGCAAAACTTGTGCCCGACCGTCTGCCCGAAGTCGACGGCAAGTCGCCGAAGATCAACATAAAGAATCTACTTAAGTATCAGCCGGAGTTTCAGGCTGAGGCGCAGAGTCCAGACGAAGGAATCCGTGAGACTATAAAATATGCCGCTCAACTCGAAGGTAACATCCGTGGCACCGGTGTGCATGCTTGCGGTGTAATTATCAGCCGAGATGACATAACAGATTGGGTGCCTGTGTCTACCGCAACCGACTCTGATGGAGAGAAAGTGCTTACCACGCAATATGAAGGCAGCATTATCGAGGATACCGGCTTGATCAAGATGGACTTCCTTGGTCTGAAAACACTCTCCATCATCAAGGAGGCGCTCTACAATATCAAGCTTCGACATGGATTTGATCTCGATATTGAGCACATTCCGCTCGATGACCCAAAGACATTCGAGCTTTACTGCAAGGGCAATACAACTTCGACTTTCCAGTTCGAATCGGCCGGTATGCAGAACTCTCTGCGCAGCCTGCAGCCCTCCAAGTTCGAAGACCTCATAGCCATGAATGCCCTTTACCGTCCGGGGCCTATGGACTATATTCCTACATTCATTGCGCGTAAGCATGGTGAGGAACCTATTGTCTACGACATTCCCTGCATGGAGAAGTATCTCAAGGAGACTTACGGTGTTACGGTCTATCAGGAGCAGGTGATGCTTCTGTCGCGTCAATTGGCCAGCTTTACCCGAGGCGAAAGCGATATGCTTCGTAAAGCCATGGGTAAGAAGCAAATTGACAAGATGGAGAAACTTCAGAAGAAGTTCATGAAGCAGGGCATTGAGAATGGCCACTCGGAAGCTGCTCTCACCAAGATTTGGGAGGACTGGAAGAAATTCGCTTCCTATGCGTTCAACAAGAGCCATGCCACCTGCTACTCCTGGGTAGCCTATCAGACAGCATATCTCAAGGCCCACTACCCTGCCGAGTACATGGCCGGCGTGATGAGCCGCAACCTGTCAGCAGCCGACAAACTGCGCAAGGATATGGATGAGTGCAAACGTATGGGGCTTAAAGTGCTCGGACCTGACATCAACGAGTCAATCGAAAAGTTTGGTGTAAATCAGAAAGGAGAAATCCGATTCGGACTTGGAGCTATCAAGGGTGTTGGTGTCAATGCCGTTTCGGCTATCATATTCGAGCGTAACGAGAGAGGTCCGTTCAAAGATATGTACGACTTTGTGGAACGGGTCAACCTGAGTGCCTGTAACCGCACTGCTATCGAGAACTTGGCCATGGCAGGTGCTTTCGACCGCTTTGGCTGGCCCCGTGAGGCATATGTGGCTAAAGTTATCGATAATTCTTTCTCCGACATGCTCACTAAATATGGCCAGCGCATCCAGAACGAAAAGAACTCGCTGCAGCTTTCGCTATTCGGTGAGGAAGAACCAATTGAGACCGCAAAACCGCCACTGCCTGATTTTGAACCCTGGACACGATTGGCGCTGCTCGAGAAGGAGAAGGAGCTTGTCACGATGTACTTGTCAGCGCACCCGCTCGACCCATTCTACATGGAACTGAAATATGGTTGCAACAGTACATGCGACGAGTTTAAGGATAAAGCTAAGCCCGGCGCCAAAGTCGCCATGGGTGGTCTTGTCACGTCTGTGCAGACCAAGGTGTCGCGATATGGAAAGGAATTCACCATTGTGAGCATCGAAGACTTTACGGGTAAAGCTGAATTAGCCTTGTTTGGAAACAATCACTCGAAGCACAAAGGTAAATTCCGTGTCGGTGAACCTGTACTGGTTAAAATTCATTATACACCGGGAAGGTTTGACCCCAACCGTGCAGATCTTAATATTGACGAAGTCTCGCCGCTCGACTCAGTGGTGGGTAAGCTGGCCAACGGAGTTATTATATATATGGATTTGAAATACAAAAACGAATATTTCTTCACGCAAATAAATAAGGTGGAAGATAAGTCCCGTCCCGGCGATATATATATAGAGCTCATTGACACTGATACCCGCCAGACTCTGCGTGTGCACTCGCGCAAGAAATTTCCGCTCAACCGCTCTACAATGACGGTGTTGGAGGAGTCGGGACTGCAATTCAAAATGATTAATGTTGATAACTAATAAAAAGTAGAATTATGGCAATTATGTTTACCGACCAGACTGCCCGCGAAGCCATCGAATCGGGCAAAGTGGTTGTAATTGACTTCTGGGCAACATGGTGTGGCCCTTGCATCAAACTCGGTCCGGTGATTGAGGAGCTTGCTGAGAAATATGGCGATCGCGCTGTAATCGGCAAAATCAATATCGATGAGGAGACTGAAGTTGTGGCAGAAAACCGCATCCGTAATATCCCGACCGTGCTCTTCTTTAAGGACGGCGAGGTTCAGGCTCGTTCAGTAGGTTTGGTCAAACTTGCGGATCTTGAGGCCAACTTGCTCCCTCTGTTAGGATAATATTCCCCGCACAGGATATTACGACAAAAATCAAGCAGACATCGGTGTCCCGGTGTCTGCTTTTGTTGTGTGTAACGGTATCGGCGATACCGTTACCAACAAACTTCGACATTTGACTATAAAATCCGCGGCCATCCGTCTATCCGTATGCATCCGCGCTGTGCTGAATCATAGGCGCCGTCGGCGCCGTGGTAATTATCACAGCGCGGATGGATACGGATAGACGGATGGCCGCGGATTTATCACGTGTTTATATCAATATGCGTCAATGCGCCATCGCCGATACCTTTACCTTAAAAATTCAAGCACACAATGATAGTTCCCGATGGTTGTTTCATAGTCCATGATGGTTGAGGCCCGGCGCAGCGCAAAAAGGCCTGACGCCACATTCATTTGTAAAAGTAATCGGCAATGTAGAATCGCACTTGTAATCCGGATATTATGACACAAACGGAAGAGCTTTTCAAGTGAAGATCTTGAAGATAAGCTCATAGAGCAGGTTGTATTCGTTGATCATAGACCCGATTCCTTTAGACTTGGTGTCGAAATCGCGAAGATAATGTATGGCATTGACCGCTTTAGCCGGCGAATAATTACGCATGGCAGTCTGAAGGTTGGAAACCTGTATTCGTGCCTTGAAACCGAATGCCGCCGACAATGACTGTTCACTCTTGTCGGGCAGGTAGTGGGCAGCTACGAGATTTGAAAAGAAATTGAAAATAGCACTCGTAGTCATAACCGTCGGGTTGGTCTTTGGATTGCTCTCGAAATATTTGATTATCTGCACAGCTTTCGGATAATCTTTGAAAGCTAAAGCATTTATAAGCTCAAGGTTATTATAGTCCTTTGAGATGCCGATATTCTTCTCGACATCGTCGGCAGTGATTCTCTGGCCGGGCCCTTTGATAGATACCAACTTGTTGAACTCGCCGAACAGTTTGCTGAGCGGTGCGCCAATATATTCAACGAGCATGCGGCGGGCATTGTCGTCGATGCTGATGCGATGTTCCGCGCAGTAATCACGCACATGGTTGTCAAGCTGATAGTCGCGAGGCACTTCACTGTTGAAAACAACTGCCTCGCTTTCTTTTGCGGCCTTCATCAGTTTCGACGATGCTCCGAACGGGTCCGCTTTATAGACAATGACAAAAGTTGTTGTCATATTGGGTCGGGCCACATATGACGCAAATTTCTCAAGTTGAACCTTAGCCTGTGTCATGCTTTGAGCTTCCTTGAGTATAACCAGTTTGCGCGGAGCCATTACCGGAAACTGTTGTGCAGTCGCCACTACATAGTCAATGTCAGCATCGTTGCCGTAAAATATATTGCAGTTGAAATCTCTGTCGGCCTCATCTATGACATATTTCTCTATGTTTTCAACAATCAAGTCAATGTAATATGCCTCCTCTCCCTGCAGAATATAGACCGGAGCTGCGTTACCGTTTCGGATATCCGAGATTATCTGTCTGACAGATGGTTGGTT
>N._albigula_661_foregut__coassemble_69_pt1 | contig 12725 bp, 10 predicted proteins | sample N__albigula_661_foregut__metabat2_high_PE_002 | metagenome-assembled genome bin N
CTACAATGACCTTATGCAGACACGCGTCAAAATGGCCGGAAGGTTAGGTCTGTCGGCCGAATTTGTCAGCTCAATACTCGCATCAATCCACGAGGAGTCTGTGCGTCAGCAAGTGGAGATTATGAAATAGCCGGATTAAAGGCCACCTCTTTGAGACGGCGGAAAGGTTCGGCATGTTTCGCGCTCTTGCCAAGAGCATGTTCGAATGTGAATATCCGGTGTATGTCCGAGCCGGTCAGGTTGATATAGCCTTGCTTCAGAAGCCACTCCAGTCGCTTGCGGACCGTCTCTCCATATCCGCCGAGAAGCGATACGTAATTGCACTGGAACAGTACCCCCTTCTCCTTGAGACGATGGTAATCGTCGTCAGCCATGTAGCGGTATCGCTCCGGATGCGCAAGTACCGGTATCAGTCCTGTTGATTTTATGTCATCGATTATGCCGTCCATGCCGAAAGGAGGGTTGATGTATGAGGTCTCCACAAGCAGGTGTCTGCCCTCATCGCCTATGGTCAGCAGGTCGCCGGACTTCAGACGCTTTTCAAACAGAGAGTCGAGCATGTTTTCGGCTGAAAGCTTCAGCTCGATGCCTCCCTTGTAATTTCCCAACAGATAGGCGAACCGCTCACGCAACTGTTCGGTAGTGTTGGGGCAGTCTTCCATTATATGAGGGGTCAGCCAGACTTTCTTTATGCCGTTGGCTTCGAACAGTTCGAGCGTAGCAAGAGACTCATCAAGGGTCTGGATGCCATCGTCGACACCCGGCAATATATGTGAATGCCAGTCGGTGAACCCATTGAATATCCCCGACTCGCCATATGTTTCATTTTTCTTAAATAGCCACATCCGTTTGTTTGTAATATTGTGTCTGTCTATAGAACGGAAAAGCCGTCGAAATGTTTTTCGACGGCTTTGATGTTTGTTCTTATTTGTAATTTCTTTTTGAACCTGATTTACAATCTCTTTAATCGTAAAGTTTGGCGCCGACAACTTTCTCACGCATTCTGATCATCTTGGTGAGCATGATGTTGAGGAGAATCCAGAGCACCAGGTCGCCAAGCAGTATGAGTGTCGGGTTCAGGTAGGGCGACATCAGCAGGTTGATGGTGATGAACGCCGCATCGGCAAAGAGGATGGTCAGCAGTGCCTGCCACTGTTTGCAGCCGAGAGCCAGCAATTTGTGGTGGATGTGGCATTTGTCGGGCAGAAACGGATTGTTGCCGTGACGGACACGGTGCACGAACACGCGTGCCACATCGAAACAGGGAATCATGATGGGCGCTATGGCCAGAATAAACAGGTTGTAGTCCTGAGCCATCGAAAAGTCGTGCAGGTTGAACACCTTGATTGAAAGGAATGCCAGCACTGTGCCGATGGTCAGCGAACCGGTGTCGCCCATGAAGATTTTGTTGTGTCGCTCGGGTGTGCCGAACACGTTGTAGTAGAAGAATGGAATCAGCGTGCCCATTGTCGCGCCGGCAAGCAGCATGTAGCCGATTGAATCGAACTTGTAGAATACCCAGCTGTAGAACAGCAAGGCGATCATGCTCAAACCGGACGCCAGACCGTCGATACCATCAATCAGATTGATGGCGTTTACTACGTAAAGTACAAGCAGTATTGTCGCAAACCAGCCAAAGATGCAGGGCCATTGCTCTATGCCGCAGAAGCCATAAAGGTTGTCGAGCCAGCTGCCGGAGATGATTATCAGTACGGCTGCGATAATCTGAAAGAGGAACTTTGCGCGGTAGCGCACGCCGACCAAGTCATCGGCGATACCCACGAGGTACATGAGCATCAGCGCACATTGCAGAAAGAATATGGGCAGTATGCACTGTGTCAGTATTTCAGATATTCCTGCTGATTGCAGTCTGAAATTGCAGCCGAGAACTACGCAGAATGAAAATATAAACGCCGGAAGAAATGATATTCCTCCCAGACGAGGGACTACGCCCTGGTGAATCTTACGTTCGTTAACTTCATCGAAAAGACGGCGCTTGAACGCTATGGTCATGATGTTGGGAATAATTATCCCCGCCAGTATTATCGATATCGCCAAGCAGATAAAGAAATTCTCAATCCAGAATGTCATAGGTTCTTTGGTTCAGTAGTATTATTGATTAGTAGCAAAGTAGCCAAGTAGCTACATGTGCTGTGATGGCGGCGCTGTTACAGATGAATGAAATTTACGGATTGTATGCCAGCACAATGCAAAATTACTAAATTCTATCCGCACGCCCAAATTTTTAACTATATCCGCCCAAATTTTTAAGTTCAAAAGTAAAGGAGATATGATTGTGAAGTCGCATCTCCTTTACGTTTGAGTAGTCTATATTATTCAGGAACGGGTATTGTCTAAGAGCGCATATCACTCCCACTCGATTGTTGCCGGTGGCTTGGAGCTGATGTCGTAGACGACGCGGTTGATGCCGCGCACCTTGTTGATGATTTCGTTGCTCACCTTGGCCAACAGTTCGTAGGGCAGATGCACCCAGTCGGCGGTCATGCCGTCGGTCGAGATGACAGCGCGCAGCGCGCAACAGCTCTCGTAGGTGCGCTCGTCACCCATCACGCCGACACTCTGAACGGGCAGCAACATTACGCCTGCCTGCCACACCTTGTCGTACCATCCCGACTCGCGCAGGTTGTCGATGAAAATCTTGTCGGCAGCCTGAAGCACCTTGACCTTGTCGGCGGTAACTTCACCGAGTATACGGATGCCGAGACCCGGACCGGGGAACGGATGGCGACCTAACAGTGCCGGGTCGATGCCCAATGCACGGCCCACGCGGCGAACCTCATCTTTGAACAACAGACGTAGAGGCTCCACAATCTGCAGATTCATCTCCTTGGGGAGACCGCCTACATTGTGGTGCGACTTGATGGTGGCCGACGGTCCCTTGACCGAGCAGCTCTCAATCACGTCGGGGTAGATGGTGCCCTGACCGAGCCAGCGGGCGTCATCGAATTTCTTGGCCTCGGCGTTGAACACCTCGACAAAGTCGCGGCCTATTATCTTGCGCTTCTGCTCCGGGTCGGTCACCCCCTTGAGGTCGGCGTAGAAACGTTCTGATGCATCAACGCCGCGCACGTTCAGACCCATGCCTTTGTACTGTGCCAGCACATCGTCGAATTCGTTGGCACGCAGCAGTCCGTTGTTGACGAATATACAGTAGAGGTTGTCACCGATAGCTTTGTGCAGCAGCACGGCGGCAACTGTAGAGTCCACACCTCCCGACAGTCCGAGTATCACCTTGTCGTCACCGATTTTTGCCTTGAGTTCGGCCACGGTCGAGTCGATGAACGATGCCGGGCTCCAAGTGCCTGAGCAACCGCAGATACCGAGCACGAAGTTAGACAGCAGCTTCGGACCATCTGTAGAGTGGAACACCTCGGGGTGGAACTGGATGCCCCAGGTCATCTCGCCGCCGATGTGATAGGCAGCGACGCGAACGCTGTCGGTCGAGCCGATGATTTCATAGTTTGCGGGCACCGATGTTATGGTGTCGCCATGCGACATCCACACCTGTGTCGGCGAGGGGAGACCCTGCATCAGAGGGTCCTCGGGAGCTGTGACTGTCAACATGGCTCGGCCATATTCACGGCTCGGTGCCGGTGTAACCTCGCCACCGAATTCCTGAGCTAAGAGTTGGGCGCCGTAGCAGACGCCGAGCAGTGGTAGACGACCCTTGAACGAGCTCATGTCGATGCGGGGGGAACCTGCATCGCGAACCGAGGCCGGGCTGCCCGACAGAATCACGCCGCGGGTATCGGCGTCGGGTTCCGGAAAGTGGTTGAACGGGTGTATCTCGCAATACACATTCAGCTCGCGCACGCGGCGTGCTATCAGCTGGGTGTATTGCGACCCGAAGTCGATTATTAATATTTTTTCCATATAAATCAGTATAGAGTCCGATTCAGATTCTAAATTCTAAATTCTAAATTCTAAATTTAAAATTAGTTTCCGGGTGAATAGTTGGGAGCCTCTTTGGTTATGGTAACATCGTGGGGATGGTTCTCGATAACGCCGGCCGAAGTGATGCGGACGAATTTGGCGTTGTGAAGCGCATCGATATTTTCGGCGCCGCAGTATCCCATACCCGAGCGAAGTCCGCCGATGAGCTGGTATATAGTTTCGCCGAGAGTTCCCTTATAGGGTACACGAGCCACGATACCTTCGGGCACGAGCTTGTTGGTATCCATCTGCTCACCCTGGAAGTAGCGGTCCTTCGAGCCGGCCTGCATAGCCTCGACAGAGCCCATGCCGCGGTATGACTTGAACTTACGGCCGTTGTAGATGATGGTTTCGCCCGGAGACTCCTCGACACCGGCAAGCATCGAACCCATCATGACGCAGTCGCCACCGGCGGCGAGCGCCTTGACCACGTCGCCCGAGTAGCGGAGACCGCCGTCGGCAATCACCGGCACGCCATGTTTGTGGGCGGCGCTGGCAGCGTCGTAGATAGCTGAGAGCTGAGGCACGCCTACACCGGCCACGATGCGCGTGGTGCAGATCGAACCGGGGCCTATGCCGACCTTAACGCCGTCGGCGCCGGCCTCAACCAGAAACTCGGCCGCTTCGGCTGTGGCTATGTTGCCGACAACTACATCTATCTCGGGGAAGTTCTCCTTGACAGCCTTGAGCGTGCGCACCACATTGGCCGAGTGGCCATGTGCGGTGTCGATTACCACAGCGTCAACGCCGTTTTCAACCAAAGCCTTCACACGCTCGAGCGTATCCTTTGTCACACCGACACCTGCGGCCACGCGAAGACGACCCTTGGAGTCCTTGCAAGCATTGGGGAACTCGCTTATCTTGGTGATGTCGCGGTAGGTGATGAGACCGATCAGACGGTTTTCATCATCGACCACAGGGAGTTTCTCGATTTTGTTCTCGAGCAGGATCTGTGCAGCCTCGGCCAGGTCGGAATTGCGTGTGGTGACCAGATTGTCGGCGGTCATCACCTTGCTGATGGGTAGGTCCATATCGCTCTGGAAGCGGAGGTCGCGGTTGGTCAGGATGCCAATCAGGTGACGCTCGGAGTCGATGACAGGTATACCGCCGATGCGGTTTTCTTTCATAAGACGCAGAGCATCGGCCACGGTCTGGTCGGCCGAGATGGTGACAGGGTCGTAGATGAGGCCCGAGTCAGCTCGTTTCACTTTGCGCACCTGAGCAGCCTGGGCTGCAATCGACATGTTCTTGTGGATAACACCTATGCCTCCCTCGCGGGCGATGGCGATTGCCATTTCAGCCTCGGTCACAGTGTCCATTGCGGCAGATACCACCGGGATGTTCAGCTCGATGTTGCGTGAGAAGCGGCTACGCAGTTTCACACGGTCGGGCGTAACGTTCGAGAACGCCGGAATCAGCAGCACATCGTCGAAGGTAATGCCTTCCTGTGCTATTTTATCTTCAATAAATGACATATGCTCTGTTTTAAAAATTATTCAATTCTTTATCGACGATAATGGTCTGCTCGCGGTCAGGGCCTACAGAAATCATACCCACGGGCACGCCGGTAAGCTCTTCGAGTTTGTGCACGTATGCTTTTGCGTTGGCAGGAAGGTCATCGAAATTCTTGACGCCGGTTATGTCCTCTTTCCAGCCCGGCATTTCGATGTAGACTGGTTTGCAGCGTTCGAGCGATGCGATTGTCGAAGGTGGGCTCTGGATCAGCTCTCCGTCGAGTTCGTAGTGCGTGCAGATTTTGATAGTGTCGAGTCCCGACAGAACGTCGAGCAGCATGATAGCCCAGTGAGACATGCCGCCGAGTTCAGCGGTGTAGCGTGCCACTACAGCGTCGAACCAGCCGATGCGTCGCGGACGTCCGGTGACGGTGCCATACTCATGGCCTCGCTCACGGATGCCGTCGCCTATCTCGTCGAAGAGTTCGGTGGGGAACGGGCCTGAGCCTACACGTGTGCAGTATGCTTTGGCCACACCGACAGCGTTGCCGATCCATTTGGGGGAGATGCCGGCACCGACTGGCACTGATGCTGCCGACGGACTCGACGAGGTGACAAACGGATATGTGCCATGCTCGATGCAGAGCATCATGCCCTGCGCGCCTTCGAACAGTACGCGTTTCGACTCCGTGCGCAGCGCATCGTTGATAAGACGTGAGGTGTCGGTAATCATCGGTGCGAGACGCTCGGCGAGTTTCATATACTGGTCGTAGACCGCGTCGACATCGAGAGGTTCAAGACCGAGCATCTGCATCTCGCGGTTCTTGACTGCAAGTGCCGCTTCGAGTCGCTCACGGAAGTAGTCCGGTTCGAGCAGGTCGCCCATGCGCATTCCGATGCGGCTGTACTTGTCGGCGTAAGCCGGGCCGATACCCTTCTTGGTGGTGCCGATAAGACTCTTGCCCAGACCGGCCTCATAGGCGCCGTCGAGCATCGCATGCCAAGGCATAACCATTGTGGCGCGGGTAGAGATATACAGCTGATAGTCGGTGATGCCGCGGTCGTGAAGTTTGTCAAGCTCGGCGCATACCGAAACCGGATTTACAACCATGCCGTTGCCCATCACATTGACTGTCTTCGGGTTGAAGATGCCCGAAGGAATGCTCTGGAGTGAGTATTTATTGCCGCCGAACACCACAGTGTGGCCGGCGTTGTTGCCGCCCTGATAGCGCACCACCATGTCGGCGCGCGTGGCAAAGTAGTCGGTTATCTTGCCTTTCCCCTCATCGCCCCACTGAGAGCCGACAACTACAAGCGTTTCTGACATAACTTATTTCTGATTTAGAATTTAGAATTTGGAATTTGGAATTTAGAATTTAATAGTCTCTAAATTCTAAATTCCAAATTCTAAATTAATTAATGTTGTTGCGTTTAAAGATGTAATCTACATTTTTCATGTAGTAGTCGAGGGTGAAGCAGCCTTCGAGCTCCTCCTCGCTGAGGTTTTTCTTGATGATGGGATTTTCGCGTAGCAGGTCGATATATGGCACCCCCTGGGCCATAGCGGCCATGGCCACAGGCTGCACGGTGTCATAGGCTTTCTCGCGTGCAAATCCTTTGGCAATTAGGGCGTTCATCACCCGCTGGGCGAAGATGACGCCGTTGGTGATGTAGATGTTGCTCTTCATGCGTTCCTCGAACACCGTGAGGTTGCCCAAGATGTTGGCCATGCGGTTGAGCATATAGTCGAGCAGCATGGTGGCGTCGGGCAGAATGATTCGCTCGGTAGCTGAGTGTGAGATGTCACGCTCGTGCCAGAGAGCCACATTCTCGTAGGCGGTGGCCATGTATCCGCGCAGCACACGTGCGCAGCCGCACATGTTTTCGGAACCGATGGGATTGCGCTTGTGGGGCATTGCGCTCGAGCCTTTCTGGCCTTTGCCGAATGCCTCTTCCACCTCGTGCACCTCGGTGCGCTGCAGACCGCGGATCTCCATTGCCATCTGCTCGATGGAGGCGCCTATCAGGGCGATGGTCGCAAGATAGTATGCGTGGCGGTCGCGCTGTATCACCTGAGTGGAGACATCTGAGCTCTCGATGCCGAGTTTGTCGCAGACATAGTCCTGCACAAACGGCGGTATATTGGCGAAGTTGCCTACCGCTCCCGAGATTTTGCCTACCTCCACACCACGGGCGGCAGCCTCGAAGCGCTTGATGTTGCGCTGCATCTCGGCATACCAGAGAACCCACTTCAGTCCGAACGATGTGATATCGGCGTGGATGCCATGGGTGCGGCCGATGCATGGCGTGTATTTATACTTCAGGGCCTGGCTGCGCAGCATCTCTGCGTAGTTCTGCAGGTCACGACGCAGTATGTCGTTGGCCTGCTTGAGCAGGTAGCCGTTTGCGGTGTCGACAACGTCGGTCGAGGTCAGTCCGTAGTGTACCCACTTGCGTTCATCGCCGAGTGTCTCGCTGACGGCACGTGTGAAAGCCACAATGTCGTGGCGTGTCTGCAGCTCTATCTCTTTGATGCGGTCGATGTTGAACGAAGCGTTCTGCCACAGTTTCTCAACGTCTTCGGCCGGCACAACGCCAAGCTCGCGCCAGGCTTCGGCGGCAAGTATCTCAACCTTGAGATAGGCGTTGAATTTATTTTCTTCTGTCCATATAGCCCTCATCTCGGGCCGTGAATATCTGTCAATCATCTTATCTAATGTAGAATGTAGAATTTAGAATGTAGAATTTAGAGACTGTCGGAATCTAAATTCTAAATTATAAATTCTAAATTATAAATTATTGAGGAAGCATTCGAGAGTGTTCTGCATGAGGCAGGCGCGTGTCATCGGGCCAACGCCACCGGGAACGGGGGTGATAACCGAGGCAACCCGGCTGACCGCGTCGTAATCAACGTCGCCGGCGAGTTTGCCTGTTTCGGGGTCGCGGTTCACGCCGACGTCAATCACCACAGCGCCCGGTGCCACCATGTCGGCAGTGACCATGCGCAGGCGTCCGACAGCCGCAATGAGTATATCGGCCTGACGGGTAACTTCGGCGAGATTCTTCGTGCGGCTGTGCGCTATCGTCACCGTGGCGTTGCGGTCGAGAAGCATCTTGGCCATCGGCAGGCCAACTATATTGCTGCGTCCAATCACCACGGCGCGTTTACCTTCAATTTCAACTCCCGCCTCATCGAGCATACGAATCACACCTTTGGGCGTGCAGGGGTACACGCATGAGCGTTTCTGCCAGAGCGAAGCCACATTGGCCGGGTGGAAACCATCCACATCCTTCTCGTGGGCTATGGCCTCAATCACGCGGTTCTCATCGATATGCTTCGGCACCGGAAGCTGCACCAATATGCCATCGACTTCGGCGTCGGCATTGAGGTCACCGATGATTTTGAGAAGCTCAGACTCAGGAGTCTCCTCAGGCAGACGGATAGTAGTGCTTTTGAAGCCAACCTGCTCGGCATCTTTGCCCTTCGACTTGACATATGACTGGCTGGCCGGATCCTCGCCTACGAGTATCACTGCCAGGTGAGGAGCGCGGCCATACTTCTCGACCAGAGCCGGAACTTCGGCTGCAATCTCCTCTTTTATTTTTTTTGCTAAATCTTTTCCGCTTATTACCATTGTAAATTTAGAATTTAAAATTTAGAATCTAGAATTTAGAATTCAGAATATAGATACGGTCGGAATCTAAATTCTAAATCCTAAATTCTAAATTATTAAGTCAACACTCCAAGGCTCCGATGTCGGAACGGTTGAACAGGTTGTCGCAATCGATATCGGCCACTGAGCCGTACGCCTGTCGGCGTGCTTCGGCAAGAGATTTGCCGCGTCCCAGCACCATCAGCACACGTCCCCCCACGGTGAGCATGTTGCCGTCGCGCATTGCGGTGCCCATATGGTAGACCGGTGTCTTGACTTTGTCGAGACCGCGCACGGGGTAACCTTTCTCATACTTGCCGGGATAACCCTTTGAGGCCATGACAACACCGAGCACGCTGTCGTCGCTCCATTCGGTTTCGAAGTCGCGACCATCGACAGCGGCGTCAATCAGTTCGAAGAAGTCGCTCTTCAGACGCGGCAGCACAACCTCGGTCTCGGGGTCACCGAACCGTGCGTTGAATTCAATGACTTTGGGCACACCATTGTGCAGAATCAGACCGCCGTAGAGCACTCCGGTGAAGGGCACTCCTTCGGCGACCATAGCGTCGGCCACCGGATGCATGATGGTCTCGAGAGCCGTGCGACGGATTTCGGGGGTAACAAACGGTACAGGTGAGTATGCTCCCATGCCGCCGGTGTTGGGGCCGGCATCATGGTCGTAGGCACGTTTGTGATCGCGGGCTATGTCGAGAGGATAAAGCTTGCTGTTGTTCACGATGCACATGAACGAGAATTCGGGTCCGTTGAGGAATTCCTCGACCACCACGCGGCCTTTGCCGAACGACTCTTCGAGCAGCATGTCGCGCAGTGCGTCTTCAGCCTCCTTGAGCGTCAGCGCCACAACGACGCCTTTGCCGGCGGCCAAACCGTCATATTTGATTACGACAGGAATCGGGCCGGCCTTGACGTAGGCAAGTGCCTCATCGAAGTCATCGAACGTCCGGTAGGCTGCCGTCGGTATGTCGTGACGGGCCATAAGGTCCTTGGCATATTCTTTTGAACTCTCGATTCGGGCTGCAGCCTTGGTGGGGCCGAATATTCTGAGACCCTCGGCGCGGAACGCATCGACTATGCCTTCGGCCAGCGAGGCTTCCGGTCCGACAACGGTCAGGTCAATTGCATTTTCTTTGGCGAATCTCAGCAGTGCGGCCACGTCCGATACCGGCGTGGGCACACATTCGGCCCGGGCGGTTATGCCGCCGTTGCCGGGCGCGCAGTATATCTTGGTGACTTTAGCCGACTTCGACAGTGCATCGACAATAGCGTGGCACCTGCCGCCACCTCCAACTACTAGAACTTTCATATTTTAATTTAGAATTTTGAATTTAGAATTTAGAATTCGTCAATGATATTTATCCTTTGGAATTTTTTATTATGGTCACAAGAATTTTCAAAATCTCAGACAAGTCGGAGTTTATACTTTTAAATTCTTTATCACTGATATATTCTGTCAGATGAAGAATTTCTAACCAGTATTCCGTTTCTCGCGCTTCTTTTAATGAAATGTATGATTTAGCAATAAAATCACTTTTTGAAATTCCTTCTATAGCCTCTCTTAAGTTAGCGCCTATAGATGTACCACTGCGAAGAAGTTGTTTTGACAGTACATATTCACCCTTGCTGTTTAAATATTTGTACAAGTGTACAATCCTGACGGCGAATTGCAAAGTCTTGTCAAGTATTAAGTTATCGTTTCTTCTTCCCATTGACTAAATTCTAAATTCTAAATTCTAAATTAGATTAGATTAGATTAGTGTTTGAAGTGGCGCATGCCGGTGAAAAGCATGGTGATGTTTTTCTCGTTGGCTTTTTTGACAGAGTCCTCGTCGCGGATAGAGCCGCCCGGTTGCACGATTGCTGTCACGCCGTAGTTAGAAGCCTGCTCCACGGTGTCGTCGAAAGGCAAGAAGCCGTCGGAAGCGAGCACAAGACCTTCGGTCGCACCTGCCTGCTTGGCTTCTTCGAGTGCGATTTCGGCAGAGCCTACGCGGTTCATCTGGCCGGCACCCACGCCGAGCGTGGCACCATTCTTGACCACTACAATGGCGTTCGATTTCACATGTTTCACAATCTTCCAGCCAAAGTCCATGTCGGCCAGTTCGCGGGCATCGGGGTGGCGCTCGGTCACGGTCATGGCGTCTGTCACATCTACGCATTCGGTGTCGGCGTCCTGAACGAGCAGACCTCCGGTTACACCGACATATTTCGGACGCTTCTCAGCTTTGTTTTTCATGTTCACGATGAGCACGCGGAGGTTCTTCTTCTTGGCGAAGATTTCGAGAGCTTCGTCAGTAAATGCCGGAGCCATCACGATTTCGAGGAAGAGAGGTTTCATGGCCAGAGCGGTCTCGGCATTGACTTCGCGGTTGAAAGCCACGATTCCGCCATATATGCTGACCTTGTCGGCCTCATATGCGCGTGTCCATGCGTCAAGAACGTCGGCACCGACAGCGGCACCACACGGGTTCATATGCTTCAGACCTACGCAGAACGGTTCGCTGAACTCGCTGACAATCTCGAGGGCGGCGTTGGCGTCCTGAATATTGTTGTACGACAGCTCTTTGCCTTGAATCTGGCGGGCGGTGGCCACGCTGTACGAATATTCGCGTTCGGTGCGGTAGAACTTGGCCTGCTGGTGCGGGTTCTCGCCGTAGCGGAGCGACTGCACCTCGTCGAATGCGAGCATCAGCTTCTCGGGCAGACCTGCCTGACGGCGCATGTATTCTGCTATGTGGCTGTCGTAGAGAGCGGTGTGGGTGTAAGCCTTGGCCGAGAGTTTGAGACGTGTCTCGGGCGTGGTGTTGCCCTGTTCGCGGATTTCGGCAAGCACACCTTCGTAGTCGGCAGGTTCACAAACCACGGTGACGCTCTTGCAGTTCTTGGCTGCGGAGCGGAGCATTGACGGGCCACCTATGTCGATATTCTCGATGGCGTCGGCAAGAGTCACATCAGGTTTGGCCACAGTGGCCTCGAACGGGTAGAGGTTCACGCAGACAAGGTCAATCAGACCGATGCCGTTTTCGGCAAGCTGCTGCATGTCGCCTTCATTATCGCGACGTCCTAAAAGAGCGCCGTGCACTTTGGGATGTAAAGTCTTGACGCGGCCACCGCAAATTTCGGGGAAGCCTGTGATTTCGCTGATGCCGGTCACTTCCAGACCGCTGTCGAGCAGCATCTTCATGGTGCCGCCTGTGGCGATGATTTCCCAGCCGAGCTCCTTGAGGGCACGGGCAAAGTCTACAACGCCTGTTTTATCGCTGACGCTTATTAAAGCCTTCATTCCTAAATTCTAAATTGATTTGTCGAATTCTAAATTCTAAATTGATTTGTCGAATTCTAAATTCTAAATTGAATCGTCGAATCTAAATTCTAAATTGAATCGTCGAATCTAAATTCTAAATTCTAAATTCTAAATTCTAAATTAACGTAACTCCGTTGCCTTCTGTTACTTTGCCGATCACATAGGCATTTATGCCCGACTCGCGGAGCGATGCCACAGCCTTGTCTGCATCGTCGGCGCTGACTGCAATGACCATGCCCACACCCATGTTGAAGATGTTGTACATCTCGCGTTCAGGAATATTGCCATATTTCTGCAGAAGTTTCAAGATTGGGAGTACTGTCCATGTGCCGACTTTTATTT
>N._albigula_661_foregut__coassemble_70_pt1 | contig 12559 bp, 8 predicted proteins | sample N__albigula_661_foregut__metabat2_high_PE_002 | metagenome-assembled genome bin N
ATGGCCGTGTTAATGCGAGCAGAAATGTTGAAATTTAATCTGACCACTTACTTATCACACTTACTTATCTTTTCTTTCGCAAATTTAACGGAAAAGACGCAGAAAAACAAAAAAATTATTAATTTTGCATTTTAAGTTCTTCAAACCAAAATTTACAGGTATTATGGGTGGATTTTTCGGAGCGGTCGCCAAGCGACCGGTGGTCAATGAACTTTTTTATGGCACAGACTACCATTCGCATATGGGCACACGCCGTGCCGGCATGGTGACGTTCGATGCTGAGCATGGTTTCAACCGTGCCATTCACAGTCTGGAGCGTAACTACTTCCGGGCAAAATTCGAGGATGAGCTGGGCAAGTTCCGTGGCAACCAGGGCATAGGCGTAATCAGCGACACAGAGCCGCAGCCAATCATTGTCAATTCCCACTTGGGGCGTTACGCAGTTGTGACTGTGGCAAAAATCAACAACATCAAGCAGATATCCGAAGAATTGCTTAAGGAGAAGATACACTTCAGCGAGCAGTCGGCCAACAAGATCAACCAGACAGAGGTTGTGGCGCTTCTGATCAACGAGGGTTCCGACTATGTCGATGGCATCAACAAGGTCTACAGCAAAATCGAGGGTTCCTGCTCGATGCTCATACTTACCGAAGACGGACTTATCGCGGCGCGTGACTACCTTGGTCGCACGCCGATTGTAATTGGTAAGGGAGCCGACGGCTACGCTCTGGCGAGTGAGACGGCATCGTTTCCCAACTTAGGCTACGAGCGTGTCCGTGATCTGGGTCCCGGCGAGATAGTCAAGGTGACGGCCGATGGGGTTGAGGTGCTTCAGGCGCCGGCACATCGAGAGCAGATATGCTGCTTCCTTTGGGTATACTACGGCTTTCCGGTCTCTGACTACCTGGGCATCAACGCCGAGGCTGTGCGCGAGGCTTGTGGCCGCGCACTCGGCCGACAGGACGAAAAGGTGGGCGACTGGGTCTGCGGCATCCCCGACTCGGGTGTTGGCTTCGCATTAGGCTACGCCGAAGGTAACGGAATCCCTTACCGCCGCGCCGTGCTCAAATACACCCCGACATGGCCGCGCAGCTTCACTCCCAGCACGCAGGACCGCCGCGCGTTCATCGCCAAGATGAAGCTTATCCCCAACTACGCCATGCTCAAGGACCGCGACGTGGTCTTCTGCGACGACTCGATTGTGCGTGGCACCCAGCTCAAGGACAATGTCGGCACATTCTACGACGGCGGTGCCCGTGGAGTGCACGCGCGTATCAGCTGCCCGCCGCTGGTGTACGGCTGTCAGTACGTCGGCTTCACATCGTCGCAGAGCGACCTCGAACTCATCTCGCGTCGCATAATCCAGGACTTCGAAGGAGACCCCAACAAGAATCTGGAGCGCTATGCCACCACCGGAACGCCCGAATATAAGCGCATGGTCGCGGAGATAGCCCGACGTCTGGACCTCACTACACTCGAATTCTGCAAGATAGAGGACCTTGTGGAGAGCATCGGTCTGCCCAAGAATCGCATCTGCACCCACTGCTTCGACGGCACCGGTCTCTGCCCCCGCAAGTGCTGGCACGAGGACCACAACTCTAAATGTTGAATGTTGAATGTAGTTCCGGTCCGACTGGGATCGTAAGCCTCCGGCTTGCGCCCGGGTCCCGAATTGGACTGTAAGCCTCCGCTCTCTCCAAAAACTTACACTTTTTTGTTATTTATCAAATATTTATTATATTTGCACATCAGTGTGCGATAATTATTATTTTAGAACTCACCTTACATCTAAGTTATGAACCTGAAAGAGATTGTTGATTTATGCAAAGGCGGGCAGGCTGCAGAGGCCTACGAGGAGTCCCGCAGACAGCTTACCCTGAACCCTGAAGACCGCTATGCCCGCGTCGGAGCAGCCTATGCCATCAAGGCGCTGGTTGAAAGTGCTGGCGCCTCAGGCAATGACGACACAGCCTTGCGGCTGCTCGACGAGTATGCAGACCTGCACCTCGACGAAATCGACGAGCAGGAGATGAACAATCGCCTGGTCTGGGCGGTGCGCTCTCTGATACTCAGCTGGAAAGAGAGAGGCGTCAATGCAGCCCGGCAGATGGCGCTGCTCGAAGCAATAAAGCAAATCAACTTTCTCAAACCGCATAGATATTACTCTGTATTGCTCGACTCCTTCCTAAAGCTTCGCGACGAGCAAGGCAAACCGTGGCCCGGCATCGCGATGTTTGTGGAGTGGTGGGGTCTGGAGAATCTTCTCGAGGAGGATTACAAGCGGACGCTGCTGACCAACGGACAGTCCATGCCGTCGCTTGCAGAGCGGGCCTATTCGGCCACGCTCAAGGCGCTCGCCGCCGAGGTGTCGGCCGGTCGTATGCTGCCGCAGGCCGAAAGCTTCGTCCAGGACCTCGATGTCCTCGAACAGATACACCCCGAGTATTCTGGCATTCTCTACCAGAAGGCTCATCTGCTCAAAGCCATGGGACGCCAGTCCGAGGCTCTCGATGCGGCCCGCGCATTTGTGCGCAAGCGTCCCAACGAGTACTGGGCATGGTCGGCGCTCGGCGATGTGGCCGAAACCGAAGAGGCTCGTGCCGCCTGCTACTGCCGCGCGCTGCAGTGCCGCATCGATCCGGCGTTTCAGGGTAAGGTGCGCTACAAATTGGCAGTGTCGATGTATGCGCTTGGCCAGCTCGAGTTTGCCCGCCGAGAGTTCGAAAAGGTCGAGAAGCTCTACACGCAACGCGGCTGGCATCTGCCCGGCAATCTCGTGGGCATAATGGCCCAGCAGTGGTATCAGCAGACACCCCTTGCCGAGTCGAACCGTGCATTCTACGCTGCCATGGCGCCCCGCGCCGAGCAGTATCTCAACGCCGATGTGCCCGAGACTGCGGTGCTTATTTCAAACTACAATCCGCAGAAAAACACCGCGGGCTACGTCACTGCCGACCGTAAGAGAGGCTTCTTCTTCACCAAGAATCTGCCCGCCCAGTTTGCCAACTATCAGATATACTACGTCCGCTTCGAAGGGGAACCGGCCAACGGAAAGGGTTCGAAAGTGGTGAGCTGCCGTCGTGTCGATGACGTCACGCCCTTCGACGGCGTGTTCTACCGTCAGATAGAAGCTCCAGTCGGTCTGAAGCCCGGACAGTCGTTCCAGTTTGTCGAAGACATATATATCGACGGCAATCTGCTTCGCGGCATGCAGCCCGAAACGCAGTGTGTAGTAACAGCCGTTCTCTACTACAATATCAAGAAAGATTCCTGGGGTTGGCGCGCAGTCCGCGTCCGCCAGCTCTAATCAAGGTCCCTAAAAATGTAGCATCGCGGCATTGCCGCGATGTCGAACTATAGGTATTTTTTAGGTTTGAATGATACCATCATCTTCGACATCGCGGCAATGCCGCGATGCTACAATGTCATCACACTTTTTAATTGTTAAGAATGTTAATTAACATTGTTAAAGTCATGTTAAAAGGTTTTGAATTCTCCTAATTTGTCTATTTTTGTATTTGGTTAAATTAAAAAGTGACTGGCGGCATGCCATGAAAACTCCGTAAAAACTCAACTCCCGCTCTCCAGGTGCAGTGACTTGCACGAGACTCTCTTCGCAGAGGGCCGTCGGCGACAGCCTCAAGGTCCGAATTCAAAACATGCCGTGAAAGAAAAAACTCATAACAAGAAGTATACCCAGCCCAAAACCGGACACTTAACTAACAGACTATGAAAACATTTAGACTCGCAAAGCCTGATGCAGGCAGCAGTTTTCGGCGTGCACCCGAGGTGCGCCCGGTTTGGTCGTGTCTCTGCATGGGCAGCAATATAGCTTGAAATTCAATTAAATAAACCTAATGTAAAACTAAATCAAATTCTTGCATGAAGAACTATTGTTTTCATCTGAACAGGAAGCTGTGGGTGACGGCGGCAGTATTGCTGACGCTCGCGTTTCCCTCTCTGGCTCAGAAGATCACTGTCACCGGACATGTGGCTGACGAGTTAGGAGAAGATCTGATTGGCGCCACCATTATGGAGAAGGGCACCACCAACGGTACTTCGGCTGACATTGACGGCAATTTCACCATCAACGTGCCGGCCGACGCCATTCTTGTGGTGAGCTACGTTGGCTACGACCCTATGGAAGTTTCTGTCAACGGACAGACGCACCTCGACATAGTAATGAAGCAGAACGCGCAGATGCTTCAGGAAACCGTCGTGATCGGTTACGGTTCGGTCAAGAAGTCCGACGCAACCGGTTCGGTGGCAATTGTAAAACCCGACGATGTTGAAGCCGGTCTTGCCACTTCGGTTCAGGACATGCTCGTAGGTCAGACTCCGGGTGTGGTTGTAACCACCGAAGGCGGTCCCTCCGGCAAAGCCAACATCCGTATCCGCGGCGGCGCTTCGCTCTCCGCTAACAATGACCCTCTGATTGTGCTCGATGGTGTGCCTCTTTCAAGCGACACTCCGCTCGGTATGGGTTCGCCGCTCTCGATGATTGACCCTGAGTCAATCGAATCGATGACTATTCTTAAGGATGCCTCGGCAACCGCCATCTACGGATCGCGCGCTTCTAACGGTGTGATTATCATCACCTCGAAAAAAGGCAAATCCGGCAAGCCGAAAGTATCGTTCGCAGCCAATTTCTATGTTGACTACGCACGCAAAACTACCGACGTGCTCAGCGCAAACGAATTCCGCAACCTCATCACAAGCCGCTTTGGAGAGAACTCATCGCAGGCCGCCATGCTCGGTGACTACAGCACTGACTGGCAGGACCAGATTTTCCGCACAACATTCAGCTCTGACTACACACTGTCGGTTGCCGGTAGCATCAAGGATTTCCTTCCCTACCGCGTTTCGGCTTCGTACACCAACAACAACGGTATTCTCAAAGGTTCGCAAATGGACCGCGTTACCGTAGGCATCACACTGTCTCCCAAGTTCTTCGACGACCATCTGTCGATCAACGCCACAGCCAAGGGCTACTACGTACGCAACAAATGGGGTCAGGACGGAGCCATCGGCCAAGCCGTAGCTTATAACCCGACAATCCCCGTTCGCGACAATTTGCCCATCGTAGGCGGCACAACCGGTGGTCAGTTCCGGTATCTCTTCAATGGTTACACAGAACCATGGACGATTGCCGGTGGTACAGTCAATCTTGAGAACAACGCCACTTACAACCCCGTGGCAACAATCAACCAGACTGACAGCCACTCAAACGTGCTGCGTTCGAATGGTAATATCCAGTTCGATTATGCATTCCACTTCCTGCCTGAACTTCATGCCAATCTCAACCTTGGCTATGACGTAACGAAGGCAAACGACTATTACGAAATTGATGCCAACTCGCACATGGCTTGGAAAGACCTTCCGGACAACTACGCGGGTGGCAGCTACAATCACAAATATGAGTTCCGCAGCAACACTCTGCTCGAGTTCTATCTGAATTACAAGAAAGAATTTGATGAGATAGAGTCAGTGCTCGACGCTACTGCAGGTTACACCTGGAGCCGCGACTACGCACGTGGCCGTAACATCGGTTCGAGCGCTGTGCAGGGACGTGCCACCACACAGGGTCTGAGTCCCGCCATTCCCGACGGCAACGGCGGCTATATCCTGAACTGGAACCCCGAGACTGTCGACCAAGTAGGCAACCCGTTCAAGGTTGATGATGTCGACAAAAACGGCAACTACCACTGGGCAAATCATCTGCAGCTCCTCTCATTCTTCGGTCGAGTGAACTACACATGGAAAGACCGCTATCTGTTCACCGCCACAGTCCGCGGCGATGCAACATCTCGCTTCTCGAAGAACAACCGTTGGGGTGTATTCCCCGCAGTCGCACTCGGCTGGCGTATCGATCAGGAGTCGTTTATGGAAAGCACACGTGGCTACCTGAGCGACCTCAAGCTCCGCCTCGGCTGGGGTGAAACCGGTCAGCAGGCTGTCGGCAGCTACTACAACTACCTGCCCCTCTACAGCTACTCTCAGCCCGGCTCTTACTATACTGACGGCATGGGTGGCTGGTTCAATCCTATTTTCCCCGGCGGTTATAACAAAGACCTGAAGTGGGAGACAACCACAACCTACAACGTCGGCTTGGACTACGGTTTCTTCAACAACCGCCTGTCGGGTAGCATCGAATACTACTACCGCAAGACCCGCGACCTGCTCTCAGTAGTTCCCGTCGCTGCCGGTGCCTCAACAGTGGCTACACTGCCGCAGAACATCGGCGACATGGTCAACTATGGTATCGAATTCAACGTGGCAGCCAAGCCCATCGTGACCGACGAATTTGTATGGACACTCTCATACAACCTCGGCTGGAACCATAACAAGATTACCAACCTCGGCGGCAATGAGTTTGCTGTAGGTGGTGGCTTCGGCGGAACCGGTGGCAACTGCCAGATTCAGCGTGAGGGTTATCCCGCTTATACATTCAACCTGTACCAGCAAGTTTACGACGAAGCCGGCAAACCTGTAGAAGGCGCGTTTGTTGACCAGAATGGTGACGGTAAGATTGATGACCACGACAAGGTGGCCCGTCATTCCAAAGACCCGAAGGTGACTATGACATTTGGTTCAAACTTCCGTTGGAAGCAGTGGGACCTCGGCTTCACACTCCGTGCCTCGATTGGCAACTATGTTTACGCATCGGCTCTGCGCGGCGGTACGGCTCTTGACGGTCTGGCTCGCAACAACCAGCTCTCGAACGTCTTCAAGTCTGACGTATATTTCGAGACAAACCACAACGAGTCTGACTACTGGCTGCGCGATGCTTCGTTCCTCCGTTGCGACAACATCACGCTCGGATATACATTCGACAGCCTCTGGAACGACTTCTCTAACCTCCGCATCTTCTGCGCGGTTCAGAATCCGTTTGTCATCACAAAATACGACGGTCTTGACCCTGAAGTCTTCAGCGGTGTTGACGGCAACATCTATCCGCGAAGCACCACATGGTCGCTCGGCCTCGTGCTCAACTTCTAATCTAAATTGTGGTTGAATTTAAATTTTGAAAAAATGAATATCAAAAAATATATGTTCATGGGCGGCCTCGCCCTCGCGTTCGGACTCAGCTCCTGCGTGGGAGACCTTGACCTTAAGCCCAATGACCCTAACTTGGTAGACCAGGATGATCCCAACTTCAAGAAGAATTCTCTGGCCATCTGCTATTCCACCATCACCTGCAGCGGCACCGGCGGTCCGGGCAACTCGTTCATCGAAATAGACGGTCTTGATGCCGGCGCATCGGCCTATCTGCGTCTGTTGTTCACACTCAACGAGTTCTGCACCGATGAGTGTATTTGGATATGGCCGGATGCCGGTGTGGCAGATATCACCGCCTGCACATGGAGTCAGAGCAACGTGCTGCTTAACGGCGCATACTACCGCATCATGGCCCACATCTCGGTCTGCAACCAGTTCCTGCGCAACACCGCGGACGATACTGATGCCGAGACTCTTGAGATGCGTGCTCAGGCCCGCGTGCTCCGTGCATACTCTTACTACAATATGCTCGACCTGTTCGGACAATCATCGTTTATTACAGAGGAGGATGCTCCCGATGCCAAGCCTGTGCAGATTTCGCGCGCCGAACTCTTTGCATGGATTGAAGGCGAACTTAAGGATATCGTAGACAACGAGCTGATCAGCAAGACTCCGAAGTTCGGTCAGGTCGGTCTCGACGGCGCCGAGGGTCTTCTGGCTCGCCTGTACCTTAACGGCGAGGTGTTCGCAGGCAAAGGTTATTGGGCAGAGTGCCAGCAGCGTTGCTCTAACCTGATTGCGCGCCATCAGGGCGGCGGCTTCGAGGGTTCGGGTCTGGCTGAGCATTATCTCTACCTGTTCAGCGGTGAAAATAACCAGTACATGCCCGGCGGCGGCAACTCAGCCGAGAATGAGATTCTGTTCGGACTCGCTTTCGATGCCGACATGACTCAGAGCTATGGTGGCCCGTCGTTCATAGTATCTTCGACAATCACCAACTCACACTATATGCCTCGTCAGTACTACGGAAGTTCTGCCGAGTGGAGCTGTCTCAAGGGTTGCCAGCAGATGGCCGAGCGTTTCTACGGAACTTCCGATCAGGACCAGCGCGATGACCTCTGGATCCGTGGTGTTCTGCCCGAAGGTGCTCTCTATGTCACAGAAACCGATGCCATGGGCAATACCGTGCTCAAACTTGACGATAAAGGTAAACCTGTTGAAGTGGCAGATTCCAAATGGGATTCAGAGGATTACTCCGACCGCTTCATTGACTTCTCGGGCGACTGGAAGACAACCGGCGGCAACGCTATGGTGAAGTTCACCAACCGCAAGGCCAACGCGGCCAAAGATGGTGGCTGGGATATGACTCTGAAAACTCCGGCTGAGTATATTCAGTTAGGCGACAAGCAGTATCAGACAGTACTCGAGGAGTGGGAGTGCGGCTTCCCCGCAACTACATTCTCATCGACTGCTCAGCCGATTATCCGCTTGGCCGACATCTACCTGATGTATGCCGAGTGCTACATCAACGGAGGTGTGGGTGAGCGTCAGAAAGCTCTCGATTACGTGAATCTGGTGCGCAACCGTGCAGGTGCTCCTGATGCCGGATTTGCAGACCTCACGCGCAAAGGCATCATGGACGAGCGCTCGCGTGAACTCTACCTTGAGAGCGTGAGACGCACCGACCTGGTCCGCAATAAGATGTTCTCAGGCCCGAACCAGACAGTATGGCAGTATAAGGGTTCATTGACTAACAATGAAGGAACTCGTATCGCTGAGCACATGTCGCTCTACCCCGTGCCCTATGCCGTTATCGCAGCCCAGCCTGAATTCAAACAGAACCCGGGTTACTAACATTCACCAATCCTAAGATTAGATTAAAATGAAAAAGATAATATATTCTTTCGCAATCGCCGCCGTGGCACTCGGCTTTTCGAGCTGCAAGGAAACTTGGGACGAGAATCCGGTGATCAAGGGTCACGAAGGCACCGTGCAGGCCGACTTCCTCAACGATCCGGCTTTGCAGGATTATCCCATAATGATCACGCAAAAAAACAATACGGGTACTTTCCACCTGACCTGTTCGCAGCCTGACTTCGGCTACGCCGCAATTGCAACTTACAAGGTGCAGTGCTGTCTCGACGACAAATTCGAGGAGGGTACTTATATCGAAATCAAACAGGCTTTCTACAACTGCGCCGAGATTAATCCTGTTAACAGTGATATTGCAGCAGCATATGAGAAACTGCTTGATGTTAAGAGCGAGGCAGACCTGCCTACTCCTTACAATCGCCTGTATATGCGTCTGCGTGCCTATATCGAACAGAGTCCGGAGAATACGCAGTATGTCTCCAACCCGGTATACTTTGACCGGGTTGCTGCCGACTACCTCGCCATCTGGGTTCCCGATGTGGCCAAGAACATGTATCTGCGCGGCAGCTTCGACGCAGGTTGGGGCGCTCTGCCTGAATGGCAGTTCTACACCGGCACAGAGGAGAACACCTGGGTAATCAAGGGCATAGTGACACTTGCCAAGGACACCCAGTTCAAGGTAGCCGACTCCAGCTGGGGCGCTTGCAACTGGGGTGGCCCCACAATTCCCGAGGGCGGCAGCATGGGTCCCGAGCATGTCTTGAAACCCGGTGATGAATACGAGCTCAATACCGGTGATAATCCCGGCAACATGAAGATTGAAAGTGATTTCACCGGACGCATCCAGCTGCGTATGGAAGGCGATGACTACTTCCTGCTGTTCGACCCGGTGGCCGCTGAATAAAAAATTTCAACCATCCATGACCCCTCCCCATATGTCGGGAGGGGACATGAAATGAAATCATTCACAAAACAATTTTTACTGAAATGAAAAAGTTCAATATATTGATGCTCGGTGCGATGGCTTTGCTGGCGGCTTCTTGTGAAAAAGAAATCGAGGATGCTCTGCCGCAGGTTAATCCCCAAGAGCCGATTATGACTGCCGGTGATGTGACCTGTGTGGCCGAGGGTCCTTTGGCCCAGCTAACGACCGATCCCGGATTTGTGCTCCATCTACAGGACTACAACAATGAAGACAACAGCCTCATTCCGCTTGTTGAAACTACAGAGGCTCTCAACCTGCCTGCCGGTGCCAAGGTGACTTATCGTCTCCAGCTCTCATCGACAGCCGACTTCAAGGAGTTTGTGACAATCGATGCTATGGGAGACCTCTCGGCTGAGCGCCCTGACCTCAACTATATCGTAGCAACCGAATGGAACGCTGCTCACGTCAAACTCTTCGGAAAGAATCCCGACAAGGAGCAGACCATGTACTACCGTGTGCCGGTATACGTGACCCTCGACCGCACCGATTTCCGTTATGAATCGACCGACTACTATGCATTTACGGGTGTAGTCAAGGAATACTGCATGCAGTCCGACTTTAAGATTGAGGACGCCTACTATTTCCTGAGCGACGCAACTTCGTGGGAGCTTGGAGACGCTGCGAAAATGGCGGAATGGGAGTTTATACGCAACAATCCTGATGTGAGCGTATATGATGACCCTATCTTCTCAATCACAGTCACGTCTAAAGGCAACTGTTACTGGAAGATTGCTCCGCAGAGCATTGTAGGTACCGACAAATGGTCGGGTGTCTATGGTCCCGAAGAGAATGGTAGCACAGCCAAAGAAGGAGAACTCGTCTTGAACGGTCAGGCCGGTATGTTAACCGCAGGCAAGTTCAAAATCACCATCAATATGGAGACTCTGAAATACACAGTTACTCAGATTCTTCAGCCTGAATATGTTTACACACCCGGCGGTTCCTGTGACTGGAAGCAACTCAAATCGGCATGGATGCAGTGGTATCAGGACCCCAAAGATGATGCGAAATACTACTACTATGGTGTCGTACCCGTTAGCAATGGCATGAAGTTCTGCACCGAACCCAAGTGGAATCCGCCTACGAACTTTGGTGGAGAAAGTGATGCTCCCGCTCTTGCAGGTAAACTTGTGCAGGGTGATGCGGGTGCCAACATCAATGTTCCGGCAAACGGCGTTTACTGGTGCCAGGTCAACTATGACAAGACAACTGACCTACTTGTTGACTATAGCTTCGTTGAAATCACTCGTGTAGGCCTCATTGGTTCGTTCGCGGCCTCTAACTGGAACAGCGATGTCGAGATGGTCAAAGAGGAAGACTTGACTGCCGATAAGCCATATGTGAACTATGTGGCTACCGTAACCTGGAATGCGGGTGAGGAGTATAAAGTTCGCTTCAACAATGGCTGGGACTACAGTATCGGACAATCAGCTGACAACTTGAAGATTGGTGACAACATCAAGGTTGAGGAATCAGGCACATTCAAGGTTACACTCCACCTGCTCGGCGGTGCACCTAAGCTCACTCTCGAAAAGTTGTAACACATAAGTGATGAGTTATGTGCGTGTCGAACCACCTCATAACTCATCACTCAGACTTCTGACCTAAATCAGACGTAGGAATTACAATTATTTATAAAGAAGGCCGGGGGCTTGCGTCAATCGCAAGCCCCCGGCTAAATTTTGCACAGGTCTCTGTCACTTGTTAAATAACTCAGAATGGGTTCCTAATCTGTAAAGAGCTATAACAGACTTGTCTTCATTATATCGAATCAGGAGAAAGTCTCCTTCGATATGGCATTCGTGACATCCCTGATAGTTCCTTTTCAGAACATGGTCTTTGTACTTTTTGGGGAGTGGTACGTCGTTGCGGAGATAATCAAGAACAATTCTTAATTCTTCCAGCTTTTGCGGGTTATTCAAATATTTTTTCAGGTCTTTTTTGTACTGCCCGGTGTATCGGAGTTCGCTCATAACCCCATCGATTTAAGCATTGCGGCGACGCTCGATGTATCAATCGGCCCTTCGGTTCTGCCCTCGACAGCTTCTTTGTATGATGCGATGGTTGTTTCGTTAGGCTCATTGTAGACTGCGTCCAGAAGGAGACACTCCACGTAGTTGTTGAGGCTGCGCCGATCCTTTTTTGCCAGTTCTTTCAGTTTGTCAAGCAGATATGCTGGTAATCTGAACACATGAGCTTTTTTCTCTGAATTTTCAAGTGCTAATTCCATAATGATTTTAATTAGATTGCAAATATAATCATTTTGTATTCTAAAAACAAGCCGGCGGTCGGTTCGGACCGGTTCGGATCTCATTTTTTTTTGCGCTTTCGTCATAATTTCACTATATTTGTATCTTATTTGGGCAGAGAAAGCCTAAGATACAGAAAAACATAACGATCATGAAATTACTCAGAAATTACATTGCCGCGGCTGTGACTGCGACAATGATGTGCGCCTGTTCTGCAGGTGCGTTTGCTGCCGAGCCGTTCTGGCTTGGCGGAGACATCTCAGGCACGACAGCCGACGAGGCCCGCGGCCATTTCACCATGAACGCCGACAGTGTGGTGACCGAGACAACCCAACTTATGAAAGACTACGGCATGAACGCTGTGCGCCTGCGCGTATGGGTAGACCCCAAAGATGGTTTCTCTTCTCCTGCCGACGTATTGGTTATGGCCAAGCGTGCGCAGGCTCTCGGCATG
>N._albigula_661_foregut__coassemble_71_pt1 | contig 12523 bp, 12 predicted proteins | sample N__albigula_661_foregut__metabat2_high_PE_002 | metagenome-assembled genome bin N
GAGTGTGTCTGTCAGACACACTCCCCGCCGCTTTTGTCGGAAGAAATATGGGAAGAAATATAGTGATTCGATTTTGTGAAGTTGGGGAAATGTGTTATATTTGCAAATTGGAAGAATTGGGTAGTGTCGCTGCCCAATGAGCAATCCAGCACGACATTACAATCTGCATAACAAGACAAAACAGATATAGCCATGAAATTTAACGTTGAAGGAAAGGCATTTCAGCAGCAGCTTCAGGCTGTGAGCAAGGTAATCAGCGCCAAAAACACAATTAAAATACTGGAGAACTTTGTTCTCCGCATCGAGGGTGACCGCCTCAGCATCACAGGCGGTGACTCCGAGAACGTGCTAACGGCCATGGTGCCGGTTATGGACTCCGACGGCGACGGCGCCGTGGCGCTCAACGCCCGTCGTCTGCTTGAGATTACCAAGGAAATCGACAATCAGCCCCTGCAGTTCTACGTAAACGATGACACCAAAGAGATAGACCTGCGCTTCCTGAACGGCCACTTCAACTTCATGGGTCTGAATGCTGACGACTATCCCGCCGGCCGCGTGCTTCCGGCTGACTGCAAACAGCTGTCGCTGCCCGCCGGCATGGTGCTCCGCGGTCTGGAGAGCACGGCATTCGCCGTGAGTCCCGACAGCTCGCGCCCGGTCATGACAGGTATCTACTGGGACATTCATAACGATGATGTGACATTCGTCAGCTCCGACACCCACAAGCTGGTCAAATATGTCAACACAGAGAAGGCTCCGGGCATGGAGGCAGCCTTCATCCTCCCCTCGAAAACCGCCAGTATCATCAAGGCGCTGATTGGCAAAGATGACGCCGAAGTGCGCATCACCTTCGACCAGAAAGGTGGTCTGTTCGAATTTGGCGACTACTTCCTCTACTCCGTCTTCATCAATGGCAATTATCCCAACTACAACCGCGTGATTCCTGAGGACAATCCGTTCACGCTCAACGCAGACCGCGCATCGTTTATCAATGCTCTGCGCCGCGTCAACCTGTTCGCGCCCAAGTCGTCGAACCTGGTTGTGCTCAATCTGCAGCCCGAAGAGGTGATAATTTCAGCACAGGATCTCGACTACGGCACGTCGGCCGAGGAGCGCCTTATCTGCGAATACAACGGCAACACGATGACAGTCGGTTTCAACGGAGCTTTCATGGCAGAAATCCTGGCGAACATGAATTGCGAGTCGGTGCTTCTGTTGCTCTCCGACCCTGCGCGTCCGGGCATCTACAAATCGTTCGACCCCAAAGAGGGCGAGAGTCTTGTTATCATACAGATGCCGATGCAGGTACTGTAAAGAAGTATTAAGTATTAGTTATGAGGTAAACGGGGAGACGGAATATAGAAGATGAAACTGAATTTGAAGAGGCCGCTGGTGTTTTTCGACCTGGAGACCACCGGCACGAGCGTGACGCAAGATAGAATTGTAGAGATAAGTTACATCAAGGTGTTCCCCGACGGGCATGAGGAGGAGGATACCCTACGCATCAATCCCGGAATGCCTATTCCGCCGGCCAGTACGGCGGTACATCACATCACCGACGACGACGTGCGCGACAAGCCGAAGTTCGGCGAGGTGGCGACGCGTCTGCGCGACGTATTTGCCAATGCCGACATAGCCGGCTTCAACAGCAACAAATTCGATGTGCCGTTGCTTATCGAGGAGTTCGGACGTGCAGGCCTCAACTTCTCGGTGTCGCTGCACAACTTTGTTGATGTGCAGAACATCTTCCACAAGATGGAGCAGCGTACGCTGGTGGCTGCCTATAAATTCTACTGCGGCAAAGACCTGACCGAGGCGCATTCGGCCAATGCCGACACACGTGCCACCTACGAGGTGCTGATGAGCCAGTTGGACCGCTATGCCGACCTGGAGAACGACGTGGAGAAACTCGCTGAGTTCTCGCGCATGGGCAACAGCCTCGACCTGTCGGCACGCGTGGTGTTCAACGACAAGAAAGAACCCGTGTTCAATTTCGGCAAGCATAAAGGCAGACCGGTCAAGGAGGTGTTCCGCACGGAGCGTTCTTTCTACTCATGGATGATGCAGGGAGACTTTCCGAAGAACACGAAAGATGTGCTGACAGCGCTATATTACGAAGTGTATCCGCCGAAGAAACAGTGACCGAGGATTGAATGGCCGGGTGACTACATTGCTGCGATTGTTATTTTTGAGCAGCGAGGGCTCCGCCGTTCTACATTATCTACATTCTACATTATAATGAAGGGAAAGCATATTGTTCTGGGTATTAGCGGTGGTATCGCCGCATACAAGTCGGCGGCGCTGGTACGTCTGCTGGTGAAGCGAGGTGCTGAAGTGCAGGTGGTCATAACGCCCAACGGCAAGGAATTCATCACACCGGTTACGCTCTCCGCACTCACCGGCAAGCCGGTGGTAAGCGAGTTTTTCACTGCCAACACAGGCGAATGGCATAGCCACGTAGACCTCGGTCTGTGGGCCGACCTGATGGTAGTGGCACCTGCCACTGCCTCGACGATTGCAAAGATGGCCAACGGCGTTGCCGACAATATGCTCATAACCACCTATCTGTCGGCAAAAGAGCACGTAATGGTAGCCCCGTCGATGGATCTTGACATGTGGGCACACCCTTCGACACAACGCAACATCGACACTCTGCGCAGCGACGGTGTGGAGATTATCGAACCCGCCGCCGGAGAGCTTGCCTCGCATTTGGTGGGCAAAGGTCGCATGGAAGAGCCTGAAAAGATTGTGGAGAGAATCGAAACCTACTTTGCGCGTTGCGGTTCGATGGCCGGCAAAAAAGTCATGATAACAGCCGGGCCGACCTACGAGAAGATCGATCCGGTGCGGTTCATCGGCAACTTCTCGAGTGGCAAGATGGGTTTCGCGCTCGCCGAAGAATGTGCGGCTCGCGGCGCAGAGGTGACGCTCGTGACCGGACCTGTGGGCCTTAAGACACACTCGCCGCTAATCAGCCGTATAGACGTTGAGTCCGCGCGCGAGATGAATGCTGCCGCGCAGGCATATGGTGCACAGGCGGATATATGTATCTTTGCAGCAGCAGTTGCTGACTATCGCCCCGAAAGCTATACCGACCATAAAATAAAGAGAGAAAATACCGATGCGATGACCATCGAACTGGTCAAGAACCCCGACATAGCGGCAAATATGGCCGCTACCAAGAGAGAAGGACAGATGTATGTAGGCTTCGCCCTTGAGACAGATAACGAATGCTCAAACGCGCGAGGCAAGCTCGAACGCAAGAATCTCGACATGGTGGTGCTCAACTCACTGCGCGATGCCGGCGCCGGTTTCCAAACCGACACCAACAAGGTGACAATTATAACAAAACGGGGTCAGAAATCGTTTCCATTAAAGTCGAAGCGCGAAGTCGCTGCCGATATTGTTGATGAAATTCAATGTTCAATGTTGAATGTTCAATGTTGAATGTTGTTCTTTGGAATGTAGAATGTAGAATGTAGTTCGAAAGTAGGCGTGGCTATCTGAACCCTTGTAGCATCGCGGCTCAGCCACGATGTGCCGTCAAATAAATCGTCAAATAAATCGATAAATAAATCGACAAGGCCGCAGTCTAAAGTTATGATAATTAATGATTCTGAATAAATACATATTAATCATATTGATGCTTCTGCTTGAGGTTGGCATGGGTTCCGCTCAGGAATTCCGCGCCAATGTCGAGGTCAACGCCCAGAAAATTGAAGGCACGAACCGCAGCGTGTTCGAGACCCTCAAAGAGCAGATAACGTCGTACATGAACGAGACAAAATTTTCCGACGCCACTTTCGGCGGCGTGGAGCGTCTCGAATGCACGATCTATCTGACCGTTTCTGAGTATAAAGATGACCGAATCAAAGGCGACCTGCAGTTGCAGCTGATACGTCCTGTCTACAACAGCACTTACACCACCACACTGTTCAACTTCAAGGATACGCGCGTAGAGTTCGAATACCGCGAGGGCGACCAGATGAATTACAATGAGACGCAGTCGGAGAGCAATCTGACGGCCATTCTTGACTATTATGCCAATCTATTCTTAGCCATAGACTTTGATTCCTTCTCGCCCAAAGGAGGTGAACGCTTTTATGAGCGGGCGCAGAGCATAGTGCAGCAGCAGCAGTCGAGTGGCGAGATTGGCTGGCGCACGTTCGAGGACACCAAGAACCGCGCGGCGGTTCTCAGTTCATATACCGATGGCAACACCTCAGGCATCCGCGACCTGCTGTACAATTACCATCGCAAAGGCCTTGACGAGATGGTGACCAGTCCGGACAAGGGCAGAGCAGTAATCACCGAATCGCTCAAAGAGATAAAGAAAATCTACGATGTCGCCCCTATGTCGGTTGCACTCTCCATATTCCGCGACTCCAAGCTCGATGAGCTTGTGAACGTCTATTCCAAGGCGTCCGAAACCGAGCGCAAGGATATCTACGACCTGCTGCAACCCATATATCCGACCGAGGGCACGCGGCTCAACAAGATAAAGACCCCCGAACAGAAATAGCGGACCGTTACAACAACTGACCATGCTAAAGAATCTGACTATAACCAACTATGCGCTGATAGAGCATCTGGATCTCGACTTCGAATCCGGATTGACCATAGTGACCGGCGAGACCGGTGCCGGCAAATCGATAATGCTCGGGGCGCTGTCGCTGCTGACAGGCAGCCGGGCCGACAGCAAGGTGATAGCCGACGGCGGCAAGAAGTCGGTTGTCGAGGCCCGATTTGTCAACGGCGATGCAGAGACGAAAGTGCGACGCGAGATCACATCGTCGGGCCGCTCCAAGGTCTATATAGACGACGCACCGGTGACTCTGCAGAAACTTGCCGGCATTATGCCCGGTTTTATCGACATACACTCGCAGCATGCCAATGCCAAGATCAACAACCCGGCTGAACGCCTGCGCATCATCGATGCCTTCGCGTCGAACGACGTATTGCGCGGCGACTACAAGTCACTCTTCGACGAATATGTGGACCTGCGCCGGCAGTTGAAGGCCGCCAAAGAAGCCTCCGCGAAAATGGTTGAGAATGAAAAACTGATTCGTTATCAGCTCTCGCACCTTGATGCCTTGGCTCCAAAGCGGGGCGAACTCGTCGAAGTGGAGCGCCGCTACGAAGTGCTTTCGGATGCCGACGAGATAAAAGAAAAACTCTCGGCGCTGGCTGCAATGCTCGGTGATGGCGAGACAGGTGTCAAGACCACACTTGGCGATGCTGCAGCCCTCTCCGACAAGATAGACTTCAATTCTGTAGCTCCGGGCCACAAAACGACAGAAAGCACCATCGCGCAGCGAATCAGGGAACTGCTTGTTGAGGTGGGCGATATCGCAGCCACAGTAGAGGATGTCAACATGTCGGTCGATACCGATCCGGCAACGCTTCAGCAACTTTCAAAGCGCATGGATGACTACTATGCCGCTATAAAATTCTTCAACGTGGCAGAAGCCGACGAACTCGCGGCGCTGCATGAAGACCTGAAGCGACAAGCCGGAGTGATGGACCATGGTGACCGCGACATCGCCAAGATGGAGAAAGAAGCGCGCAGGCTCGGTCATGAACTCAAGCAGAAGGCTGACGCACTGACAGAATCGCGCATAAAGGCCGCAGCAGAATTTTCCGCATTGCTATGCGACACCGCCCGGCCACTCGGACTTCCCAACATTAGATTCGAGGCGCGTGTAGAGGCTAAAAAACTCGCCGCCACCGGACAGGATGAAGTTGAATTTCTCTGCTCGTTCAACAAGAATGGCGAATTGCGCCCCGTCGGCGATATCGCCTCAGGAGGTGAGATTTCGAGGTTGATGCTCAGCCTCAAATCGATACTGGCCGGTCGGATGAATCTGCCCACAATCATATTCGACGAAGTCGATACCGGAGTCTCAGGTGAGATTGCCGACAAGATGGGGCGGATGATGCATGCCATGGGTCAGGACATGCAGGTAGTAACCATAACGCACTTGCCGCAGGTGGCCGCGTTTGGGGATGAGCATTTCAAAGTCTACAAGACCGATGCCGACACGCGGACCGTGACACATGTGCGCAAGCTGACTCGGGAGGAGCGTGTGCGCGAGCTCGCCGCCATGATTTCAGGCAGCGAGGTTTCGGAAGCCGCCCTGACCGCGGCCAGAGAGTTGCTTAAATAATTTAGAATTTAGAATTTAGAATTTAGAGACCGTCTGCATAAATAGCGGATTCTAAATTCTAAATTCTAAATTCTAAATTCTAAATTCTAAATTCATACAGGATGGACTATATATTTGGAATCAGGGCCGTGATTGAGGCCATAGAGTCGGGCAAGAGCATTGACAAAGTGCTGTTGCGTCGCGACATAGACAATGATCTTTCGCGTGAGCTTCTCGCCAAGATTAAAGAGTATGGTGTGCTGACGCAGCGCGTGCCGCAGGAGCGGCTGAACCGCATAACGATGAAGAATCATCAGGGGGCCATCGCGCTGATATCGCCGGTAACCTATTATCGGCTTGAGAATCTGTTGCCCTCGCTTTACGAAGATGGTCAGAACCCCTTCATGCTTGTGCTCGACGGCCTGACTGACACTCGCAATTTCGGCGCTATCGGACGCACTGCCGACTGCTCGGGCGTGAACGGAATCGTAATTCCTGAGCGCAACAGTGTGTCGGTGACACCCGATGCCGTCAAGACTTCAGCCGGCGGACTCTTCTACGTGCCGGTGTGCCGCGAACGCGACACGCTTGCCGCCGTCAAGCTGCTCAAAGAGTCGGGCGTCAAGGTGGTGGCCGCATCAGAAAAGGCATCGGCGAACTATACCTACTGCGACTTCACGGTGCCGGTGGCGATAGTGATGGGCAGCGAGGATGTAGGCATATCGAACGAGGTGCTTCGCCAGTGCGACGAACTGGTTGCCATCCCCATGCTTGGCAACATCGGCTCGCTCAATGTGTCGGTGGCTGCCGGAGTGATGATGTATGAAGTGGTGCGCCAACGCAGAGCGGCACACTGACAACACCCGACGGCCATTTTTAATTTGCCCGTGTGCGGATTTTTAGCTAATTTTGTAGTCAATTTGAAAATCGTTATAGAGAAAAATCATAAAGAGTTATGATAAACCGTATTCTAATCCGCATAAAGGTGATACAGATTCTGTACTCCTTCCTGTTAGTTGAAAAGCAGTTCACGCTCGAAAGCAATCCGTCGGCTCCGACCAAGGAAAAACGGTTTGCTTACGCGTTGTATCTCGACATGCTGGTGCTTCTGATCAAGGTGTCAGGCCGTATTGAGCGCCGCAAGGGCGAGTATCCGCTCAAAGAGACACGGTTTATCTCGCGTCTGATGAACGACGATACCATCAAGTCGCTGCTCGCCAAGTATGCCAATGAGCACTATCCGTTCGCGCCTGTGGTTTCAGAACTTGCTGACACGATTCAGGAGTCGGGTATCTATAAGAAATACCTCAAGGATTCGAGTTCGGAACTCGGTTCCGGTCAGGAGCATCTCTGGCGCGACATCTTCACCATGATAGTAATGGCTGATCCGAAAGTGGGAGAGCTGATGGCATTGTGTCAGAACTACACGCTGCGCGGAGTGGAGCGTATGCACGGCATGATGAATCACACATTCAGCAACTTCCTGGCCTCGCAGGACAATGTGTCGGAAGTGGAACAGGCGTTGCTGCACAGCCTCGACAAGGCTCGCGAGCTATATCTGCGTCTGCTCTGGCTGCCGGTTGAATTGACAGACCTGCAGGATCGAATCCTCGACGAAAACCGCTACAAGCATCTCAAGAGCGAAGAAGATGTCAATCCCAATATGCGCTTTGTGGAGAACCAGCTGGTCGATGCGTTGCGTCGCTGCGAAACGCTTCAGAACGAGGTGGAGAACAACAAGCTCTCATGGATGACCGAAGACCCGATATTGCTGCGTAAGCTGCTCAAGTCAATAACATCGTCGGAGGTATACCAGAACTATATGCAGGCTCCGGCAACTACACTCGCCGCCGACTGCGAGCTCTGGAGACAGCTTTACAAGAAAGTAATTCTCGACAACGAAGATTTTCTGCAGTCGCTCGAGGACAGGTCTGTGTTCTGGAATGATGACCTTGAAATCATCTCCACATTCGTACTCAAAAGCTTCCGTCGCGTTGAGGAGCAGAAGTGGAGCACGATTGTGCTCGACAAATTCAAAGATGACGAAGACCGCAGGTTCGGTTCGGAGTTGCTCAGATATCTGTACGAGAACAAAGAGACCTACCGCCGCTACATCGACGAGGCCATTGACCGCGGCAAGTGGGAGACCGAGCGTCTGGCGTTCATGGACATGGTGATACTTGAGACGGCGCTTGCCGAAATCCTCAACTTCCCCAAGATACCGCTGGTGGCCAGTATCAACGAGTATATAGAACTTGCCAAATCATACTCGTCGGCCAAGAGCGGACAGTTTGTCAACGGCATTCTGGCCAACGTCATCAAGAATCTGAAAACCGAAGGGGTGATAACCGGAAAATAAAACAGAGAGACACGCGTTAGATAAAGGGAAATAAAACGCATTGACGCAGCGTTTGATAATAAAGACACACAACAAAAAATAACAGAGTAAATAAAAAACAGAACATTATATGACACTCAATTCAATTCTACTCCAGGCTGCCGGCAGTAGCGGCTTGTCGAGCATGCTTATGATTGTGGCGATGATTGCCATCTTCTACTTCGTGATGATTCGTCCGCAGTCGAAAAAGCAGAAAGAGCTTAAGCGCCAGCGCGAAGCCATGCAAAAAGGTGACCGTGTGGTGACCGCCGGCGGTATCCATGGACGTATCCGCGACATCAAAGACACCACAATCATGATTGAGGTGGCTCCCAATGTGGACCTCAAGATTGACAAGGGCTCTGTATACCCCTTGGTTGAGGAGGTTGCAAAAGATAAAAAATAAAAATAACCGACGTCCGCTTAGGCGTGAAATGCAAGGCGATGCCCGGTAAAATCAAGAACGTCAAGACAGACTGGCGGCGAATCCGAAATTCGCGGCAGTTCCACAATGTCTTGATGTTTCTTGTTTTTGTGGCTGTCGCAACAGTATTCTGGTTCATCGTAGCTCTCAACGACAACTTCTCCGAGACATACAAGGTGAAGTTTGTGGTGACAGGCGTTCCGGACTCTGTGACGTTTATCAACGACCCACCGGCCGACATTCATGTAACGGTCCGCGACAAGGGCACAAACATAATCCGCAGCGGCGTGGTGAAAGACCCGCAAGTCGAGGTTAACTTCCGCGACTTCGCCCACGACGGCATCTTCCGCATGACGGCGGCTGAGATTAACAGCGAACTGAAAAGTGACTTGGGTGGAGCAGCCACAATTTCTGCGGTGTCGATTGACTCGCTGCGATTGCACTATACAGACAAGCCGGGTAAGAAAGTTCCGGTGGTGGTGCAGTCGGATATCGAAGCTGCATCGGGTTACATAATTCAGGGTCAGCCGTCGTCGCTGACGCGCACCGTGCGCGTATATTCATATGGCGATGAAGTCGACACGGTGCGTACGGTCAGAACGCAACGTCTTGTCCGCAATGACTTGTCGAAAACATCGGTGTTCGATGTCAAGATAATACCACTTGCCAACGTCAAGATCGTGCCATCGACGGTCAAGGTACGGGTGCCTGTCGAGCCGTTGGTGCACAAGGAGATTTATGTGCCGGTAGAGATTGAGAATCTGCCGGCTGATGCAAGTCTGCTGTTGTTCCCCAACAAAGTTCCGGTGTCGTTCTACGTTCCGATGAGCCACTTCAACGACGATAAATATATGGTGCGCGTGGTCTGCGACTTTGCCGATACCGGCCGAACCTCGGGTTCGCGCATACCGTTGCAGGTGCAGAGTCATGGTCCGATGCTCGTTAATGTAGAGCTCAAGGCTGACAGTGTGGACTACACGCTCATAAAGCATTGACGCAAGGTATGGTTATAGGAATCACCGGAGGGATTGGCGCAGGCAAGAGTGTGGTGTCGCGCGTGCTGCGCTGTAGAGGCTATGAAGTCTACGACTGCGATGCCGAAGCCAAAGCGCTGATGGATGCCTCGGACGAAATAAAAATGGCGATAGCCAGCAGGCTCGGACAGGAATGTCTTGGAACTGACGGTTCGCTCAACCGCAGACACATAGCCGGGGTGGTGTTTGCCGACGCTGCTCATCGCGGCTGGCTTAACACGTTGGTTCACGCCAAAGTGCACGAAGATCTGGAACGTCGGATTGCCAACAGCGGCTCGAATCCATTTTTTGTAGAGTCGGCGATTCTGCACACCAGTCATCTTGACCTGAAGTGCGACCAAGTCTGGATTGTGGATGCTCCGGAACCGGTGCGGCTGGCACGCGCGGTGGCACGCGACGGCGCAGACGAGCAGGAGGTTAGACGCCGCATGGCGGCGCAGGCCTCCGAGCTTGATGAGATCGAGGCTCCGACCACCACAATCGACAATGGCGGACACTTGGCGTTACTGCCGCAGATAGACATATTACTTGAAAACTCGAAATTGCTTAAAATATAAACAAAATGCTTAAAGAGATTATATCTATAACCGGCAAGCCCGGTTTGTTCCGTCTGCTATCGCAGGCCAAAGGATCAATCATTGTAGAAGAACTTGGCACGGGTCGTCGTTTTCCGGTTCATGCACGCGAGAAAGTAGTGTCGCTGGGCGACATAGCCATGTATACAGAATCGGGCGACACTCCGCTTGGTGAGATACTCGACAAGACCTATGCCCACTTTGAGGGCAAGCCGGTCGATGTGAAAGCTCTCGCTTCGGCCAAGGGTGCGCTGAAAGAAGAATTTGGCAAGATTGTAGAGGACTTTGACCGCGACCGCGTACATGACGGCGACGTGAAGAAACTCTTCAGCTGGTACAACATTCTTACTGCCAACGGCTTCGAGAAGTTTGCAGAAGAAGAGGAGAAAGAAGAAGAGGAGAAAGAAGAAGAAAAAGAAGAGAAATAATAAAGTCGGAGTAAAGACTTTCAGAAAAGTTAAGCCGATGGCATTGCTGCACTGCTGCGATGCCATCGGCTTTTATGAATTCCGAGCTACATTCAACATTCAATACCCAACATTCCACATTCCACATTCTACATTCTTTTCCAGCGGGCGGCCATGCGGGCGAGTGCGAAGTCGAGTATGGCGTCGGTGCCGGCGGCGAGTTGCTCGGGGGTGCAATGCACTTCGCAACCATCGGTCGGGTCGATTCCGAACTCGGTAATCTCATCGTTAGGGTCGTTGATTGGCGACGCTGAGAAGCGCACAGACCAGCCGTTGGGCAGTTCGGAGTTGAACGGCAGTCCGCCGCCGCCACCGGTGCGCGCACCGATTATCTCGACCTGCGGCAGCGTCTTCATCACGGCTACGAAATCGTTGGCTGCAGAATAGCAGCTGCGGTTGGTAAGCACTGCGACCGGACCTGTGTAGCTGACGCGCTTGCTGTCGCAAGGCTTATATGTAAACTTGAACGGCTCAGAGAAGTCATTGTGACCCGGACCGGTTTTGTGGCGTATATATCCACCCACAACCTCATGGTCGATAAAACGGCTTACCAGCGTAGGCACGTTCGACAGCAGGCCTCCTCCGTTGTCGCGGATGTCGATAATAAGTCCGTGGCTCTTGTGAAGAATCGCCAGGACATAGTCGAGGTTGGTCTCACCGATAACGTTCGAGAAAGAAGGGTAGTAGATATAACCGACAGAGTCGGGCCCCATCATGCAGTATTTCATGCCCGAAGTGGTCAGTCCTCCGAATTTGAGATAATACTCATCGAGTGTCCGCATGTTGAAATCCTGTGGAAAGTCGGTCCACCACTTCTTGTAATAGCTTGTGTTGAACGACGACACCAGGTTGACATGGCCGTCGCGCAGGTTGTCGAGCAGGTCGGACATGATGAAAAAGAGATCGATTTGAGAGGTTGTGTCCGTAATCTGCGCGCGGTACTGACGGCAGAGGGCGTCCCAATCGATCTCTTTCTGGTCAAAGAAACAATAGCGGTCGCCGACGGTGCGTGCCAGCACGTCGAAATTAGTGTATGGGTCGTAGGGGTGACGCGCATAGTCGGGTTGGTCCACGCAGCCGGTCACGCAGCAGACCGTCGCGACAACGGCCAGCAGAAGGGGGTATAGAGTCTTATGTTTCACTTGATTCATTTCTTAGAGCGCAAAGTTAACAAATTTTATTGACTTGCGAAGTTTTTAAATGTCTTGCGAAGTTTTTAATTGACTTGCGGACATTTTTTTGTTAATTTTGCACGCGATGGACAAAAGCGAATTAACCTCAAAGAAGATGCGCGACTCCAACATGGAGTTGCTGCGCATTGTGGCCATGTCGATGATATTGGTGGTGCATTTCTTTACTCATGTCCTGAAACGTATGCCGGGGATGTCAGATGCAACCAACATCGGAACTACGCTGGTGATTTGCGGTGTTAACCTTTTCTTCCTGATTTCCGGATGGTACGGCGTAAACTTCAACATCAGGAGTGTGACCCGCGTAGTG
>N._albigula_661_foregut__coassemble_73_pt1 | contig 12455 bp, 6 predicted proteins | sample N__albigula_661_foregut__metabat2_high_PE_002 | metagenome-assembled genome bin N
CTTTGCCATCTGTCTCGTCGATTTTTTGTCCGTTGCAGTAGAGCTCAACCGTATAACCGGCTTCAATGTCATTGGCACCGACATTCTCATAGGCCACGGTGAGCACGGTGTTCTGTCCGACTTCGACTTCTTCAGGTCCCTGTATGCTGACCATATCGATATCGTTGGCAAGGCGTGAGGAAAGTTTGAAGGCATCGAATACGCACATCGGACGGTCGATACATTCGAAGTAAACGCCTACCTGCACTTTCTGACCTTTGTAAGGAGACATGTCATAAGTCATTCGCTGCCAGCCCCACGGACCGTTGCAGACTGCCTGATTGTAATGCTGCTGTCCGTTGGAATCGAGCACCACCAGTTCCACAACGTTTTTGACCGGCACGCCTTGATATTTGTCCTGATTCAGGTAGTAGAACGAATACACAGGATTCTGCATGTCGGCAGGAATCTCTATTGCACCACTGTAGAACAGGCCGGCAGTATTCTCCTTCGAAGCCTGGGCTATGAAGAAACCGTCGTCGCCATCGACCGACTTGACGTCATCGTAGACCGCATCGCTGACTATCGACCGGTTCAAACCGCTGCCCACCGAGTGCCAGTTGTATTTTAGTTCACCGTTGCTGAACGATTCGAGCCACGGTGTGGTGTAAGGTTTGCCGAGACCAACCTTGCGCGTCGAAACCCATTGGCTTGTTCCGCCGTCGGTTACAGCTCTTACCCAGTAGCTCGCACTCTGCTGCTCGGCGTTAGCGTTTACATACTGATCGGTGTATTCGAGTTCTGACAGATTCTCTTTTATCACCTTGCGTTCCGTCACGCCGTTGGTCAGTACGGCCTCGCGTTGTATGTCATAGCGTACGTTGCTGCTGTTGAGAGGTGTGTTGAACTCATCTTTGGTCGAGGGCTCCCATGTCACCTTGGCAACGCCATCGTTGTCACCGTACCAGGCATGCTGACCCTGAGGATTTGCCGGTTTGCCTACGCCGACAAACACGTTGCCTGTCGTGTGCAGTCCTTCGCCCTTGCTGTTGTAGGGCACAATTTCGTAGAGGTTCATGCCGTTCGAAGGCCCGTTGTCTGTATAGCTTACGTAGTTGGTTGTCGGTGACGCGTCGGTTATCATTTCGCCGTTGCGGTATATCTTAACTTTTGACTGCTCGGAAAGTGTCGTGCCATTGACAGACTTGAGCGGCAGATTGAAAGTTATGGCCGTTTGCAGGCGTCCCTTGCTGTCTGCTAAGATCGTTAAGTTCGATATTTCTCCCGGCACCTGCGGGTCCACGGGGGCGGAGAGACTGATGTCGCCGATAAACAGATAGCGGATCGGCTTCTCGGTGCAGTGGTGGAAGGAGATGTAGTATAACCCGTCGTCGGGGGCTGTGAAGTTGACCGAATGCCGCTCGCCATTCTCTTCACGGCGCTCGTAGATGAGGGTCGGCTCTATCAGTGTCTGCTTCTTTAATCCGGCTTCAGTGATTTCGTCGCCGAGGTAGACCGCCAGTTTTTCGTTGCGTAGTGATGTATTGGTACACGCAGCTGTGAACGCTAATGTGTACATCTTCCCTTTTTCAAGCTTGATCGGAGAGGTTATCAGGTAGCTGTTCATCGGGTTGGTGCCGTTGTATGCTCCATGATGCATCCAACCGTGCTGCTTGTTCTGTTCGGACACCGGTCCTATATAGCTCCACTCGTTCTTGTCGTTGGCTGTGGTCAGGTATGAATAGGCGGCGGCGCTTGTGCCGGTCATCATCTCGTCGGTGTACGGTGGGTTGATGACGCCGAACTTTATCGCGTTGCTTCGGCACATTCCCGACTTTTCGCCATGGTATATTGCTTTTAGTTCGTAGTATACTATCTGCAAGTCCCCCGACGGTGTGAATGGATCGCTGAGAGATGTCACTCCTTTCCCGAGGTTAGTGACTTTCATGTCGGGGTAGCGAGTAAGCTCATAGGTCAGGTCATCATTTATCACCAAACCTCCGTCAACTCCCGATGTGTTTGAGTTGGGACTCCATGAAAGATTGAAGCATTTGTTTGTGTCGTCGTAGGTCACGGTTCCGTTGAAGTATGGAGGACGTGGACATGCCGTACCGCAGAACAGTGTGGTGCGTGTAATCGGAGAATCTCCGGCCGAGTTTTTGATTCGGACTGTCACTACGTAACTTCCGGACTTCTCAAGTGTAATGGGTGCTGATACGGACTCGCCGAACGATGCGCTGCCGGTTGCGGCAACCTTGCCTTCGACACGTACTTCGTAGCTGACGGTTCCGCCGGCGGCAGTCCCGTCGAAGTATGTGGCCGGAACGTCAAACTTAATGTTCCCGTTCAATGAGCCATACTCGAAATCAGCCTTGAGGTTTGTGGGAGCGGCAGGTGCCTTGTCAGCTGCTACGGCCTGTGGAATGAAAAGACCGATAATCTGTTCGTCGTTGGGCATCTGGTACAGCATTGTGCTGCGTCCGGTGGCCGGGTCGATCGAGTTCATTGCCGACCCGCTGTCGATACTCGTTGCGAACAGAATGCGGTCGCTCACCGGGTCATAGCATGTTGCCGTCAGGTATTGGTTGGTGAGACCTGTAGCGCCGATTTTGGTGCTCTCGCCGGTTTCGTTATTAACCTTGAGAAGATTGCAGTCGCTGTCGATGGCATATATTGTGCCATCGGGAGAGATTGCAATGCCGAACCATGGATTTGTGCCGATAAATCTGATGGCCTCCGGTCGTGTATACGATGACGGGTCAATCCAGCGGCCGAACATCCATTCATCGTTGCCATTTTCAGGATTGATACCCTGGAATACACCGTAGCATATACCTTCGACGTTCGAATAGGCAATGGCCGGGCATACAAGGTCGGCGGTGCGGTAGTCATATTGGTATTGCAATTGCCAGTCTGTAGAAGTGTAGACTGCGTTGGTCTGCGAATAAAGCATTTCGCAGAAGGTCGAGGCCATAAACTTGTCATCAAATTGAACGGCCATCTCGATATATTCGCCGTAATTCTTGTAGGGCAGTCCCGGAATGTTGTTGGCCACCACCGGAAAAGACTCCACGGCTCCTGCCGACAGAGGCAGCGATATGATTTTGTTGATGAGTTTTTCTTTGTTGCTGTGAATCAGTAGAGCCTGAGCTGTGCGTTCGCCGGCTTCCCGGCGAACCTTGCGCAACGCATCGGCTGGAGGTGTTGTGACAGAAGGGGAGACTTCTCCATGGTTTTGAACTGCTCCGGAGTTATTGCGTGCTTTTGAGGGCACCTGTTGTAACTGAGAACTGCCCTTGCGCAATGAGGGAAGATTCTGGATGGTGCGACCGCTGCTTTTGAATGGCTGACCGGCAGTGGAAATCCCGGCGCCCTGAGCTGCTGCCTGTGTCTCAGCCTGTGTGGAGGCAGTCATCAGCGTCGCTGCAATGATTAAAGGAAGTAATCGCATAGGAATTTGTTATTTTTTACCTATATTCTGTGTATTAATGCAATCAATATTGAGATTTTTGTTGCATTATGATAACATTTGCGAATATAAGTAAAAATATCTTAAATTCCAAAAGAAATTTATAATAGTAACAAATCTGGGATCGCAAGCCGCCGGCTTGCACCTGAGATCGTAAGCCTCCGGCTTGCACCTGGGATCGTAAGCCTCCGGCTTGCACCTGAGATCGTAAGCCTCCGGCTTGCGTAATCGTCATTGTAATCCCGCGGCATTGGCGCAAGCCGGAGGCTTACGTTCCCGGGATTGCACGATTCTACAATATGCGTATTCTAATTTTCGCAGATTTCGGCTTTGCCGGGATTTACCGGCGATGAAGGTTTGCGTTGAAAGAAAAACTCGCTGACCGATTGTCGCGTCAGTGATTTCGATTCGTAGAATATTATAAGAGCCATGCGGTGAGAGTCCTCGATACCATAGCAGTTTTGCTCTGCCACATAAGCGCCGCGGATATAATTGGCTTTTGATATTTCCCGGACACTCGATGCCTCGAGCAGTGCGAGTCGACCGATACGTGCGCCGGCTGCATATACGTCTATCCAGTCAACGCCACCCTCGGTGCATTGGTTGAGCTGCAACTGCGTGCCCGGCAGTAAGCTGTGCAATTCAGCGGCACCCTCTTTAGTGTCGGGACCGCAGGTCAGATTCAGGGTCATGCACTGCTGATGCGAATGTTTCTGAAGAATATCATCGATGCGTTCTGTCATCTCTTTATAGGTCTTCTCGCCAATCAAATCGATGGTGCGCTGCTCGCCGGCGGCATGCATCACGCTCTCTGCCTTCCGGCGCCGTGAGTCAGTGCGCCGCATCTTGACCGATGCAGCGGTCTGCAGGTTGAATGCCAACCCAGCAAGCGCTATTATCAATATGATTGTTATGACTTCCAGCATAGTGACAAATCAATTCTTATTCGAGCTTCTCCATTATAAATCGTATAGCCCGTTTATCCGGACTCCTATATATTAAACGCTTAAGCGCCCCCCATAGATTAATGGGAGCGCTTAATTATTCAAAAATCCAATTCTGTAGCCCTTTGATTTCGTCGCTGAAGTTGGCACCGATTTTGATGACTTTCCTGCCGTCAGACTGAAATGGGATCATGTAGTTTTTTGAGTCTATTTGCTCAAGAGCCGTTTGGGCGGAACTATTGCGCTTGAATTCAAATATATATATGTAATCTGGCATTTTTATTACCATATCTATCCGCCCTGTAGCACTTCTGTATTCCACGGATGCAATGCATCCAAGAAGTCTGAAAACGAGATATGCAACATCTTGGTAATGTTGCTCAAGGTTTATGAAGTTGAATCCTTCACTGTTGAAGTCGGCATACATACTTTGTAGCCTTCTCATGAAACTATCTACGTCACCAGATTTAATATCTCTATAGAATGCTACGATGTCGGTCCATGATTTGCGGTCACTTTTCGGAAAATATCCATCCATAAGGTATAGTAGGAATCCTTTGCGAACTTCCTCGTTAGGATACCCGAGACGCAACATATCTGTCTCATCATCATAACCTTTGATGGTCAGATAGCCGGATTGGTATAACACCGGTATCAGAGAAGTGTCGAGATTGAAGGCGACATTTTTTACAGTGCTTTTGGGTTCTTCCCTGTTTTCCAGATCCTGAAGGTTGATTCGTTTCTCTTTTATCAAATCTATTAGATGCCTCGGAGTGCCGGTTTCGAACCAATAATCGTCAATTGTCAGGTTCTGCAGCGCATTCAGCAGACTGAATGGATTATATATGTCAGGAGTGCATTTCTCAGTGAAGTGGTATCCGTCGTAATTCGTCTTCAAAATTTCGTACGCTTCGCCTGTAGTGCAGTTGCGGTCTGCGGCAAGTCTGCGCACACCTTCTTCAAAATATGTATGCAATTCCTCGGAGGTTATGCCACAGATACCGCTGTATTCCTGCATCATAGAGATATCTTTCAGATTGTTGATGTCGCTGAATATACTCAGCTTGCCAAATCTGGTAACACCTGTGAGCATCGCGAATTGGATATAGGCATCCATGCCCTTTAGGTTGCCGTATACCCCTCGCAATATATTGCGGAATTTATCTTGCAATTCAGGTTGTTTGAATGTGTCGAGAAGCGGCTTGTCATATTCGTCTATAAGTATTACGACTTTTTTGCCTGTTTTTTCGTAAGCATTTCTGATGATTTTTTCAAATCGTTCGTCAACACTTTTATCAGGCAGTGGACAATTGTATTTCTTCTCTAATTCTTCGAAAGTGGAACTTAATTTGGAAACGAGACTATCCGAATCTGAATAATTCCTGCCGGTAAAGTCTATATGTATAACAGGATATTCTTCCCATTTCTCCTCTATCTTTGATATGGCAAGTCCTTCAAACAGGTCTCTCTTGCCTTCAAAATAGGCATGTATGGTAGAAAGCAACAGAGACTTCCCGAATCTGCGGGGTCTTCCCAGAAAATAGTGTGTCGGAGAATCCGCAAGTTTTTTGATATACATGGTTTTGTCCACGTATACGAATCCCATGCTCCGAAGTTTTTCGAAATTCTGGATGCCAACCGGATATTTTATAGTCTTTGTCATCTTCTATTATCAAATGCCTTTCAAAGTTAATATTTTATCTTGAAATATCAGATTTTTATGTATATTTTTTTGCGGTAGAGAGGGATGGCGAAGATGGTTATAACGGCCACGAATAACAGTGAGTATATCAGGGAGGCCGGCTCGGGCGAGGGTATGACTTTGGCGATTGACTCGTATATCAGGTGGCTTGCTCCGGTTTTGCCCGCCACTACTCCCAATGCTTCAGCTAACACGTACAGAAACAGTGGATTTACGCCGTAGGCCTCAAACACCGTAAACCATCGACGCCAGCCTTTTGCGTCAATCAGCCATGAGAACAGCGCCAATAGTGAAGCGGCCATTCCACACGTCACCAGTACATAGCTGGGCGACCATATCCGTTTATTCAGGGGAAAGATTCCTGTCAGGCAAAAACTCGCCAATATCAGCAGAGTGCCGACAACAAAAAGTCTGACGAGTTTGGCATCAAGAGTATTGCGGCTTTTTATTATCGCACCGCAGCAGAAGCCGATTATCGTATGCGCCACAGCCGAAATCGTTGCAAGGATTCCCTCCGGATCTACAGGTCGCTTTGTGTACAGATGACCTTCGGGCAGGAGCCAGCGGTCCACAACGGTGTTGACATTGTCAGTGCTGTTCGAGTAGCCATCGAAACCTAACAGCAAAGCGCCGTAGACAACAAGCAGCAGCACGCCGGCTATAATCATAGATCGGAGTGAGAGCCACATAGACAGCAGCGACACAGCGCAGTAACAGAGCGCTATGCGTGTCAGCACGCCCGTGAGGCGAAGGTGTCCGAAATCAAGCCAGCCCCGGCCCGAACAAACATTGTCGAACCAATGCAGCAGCCAGCATATCATAAGTATAAGCACCGTGCGACGCAACACCTTCGCAACCGAAGTGCCGTCGCATTTGAAGCCTGTCTTGGACATCGACAAATACGTCGTAACACCCATGATAAACAGAAAAAACGGAAATACCAGGTCGCACACCGTCAGCCCGTTCCAGTCGCTATGGCTCAGCTGGTCGTAGCTGTGTGGCCCGACTCCATTGTTCACTATTATCATGCAGACTATCGTCAGTCCTCTCAGCACATCAAGTGCCATTATTCTCTGTTTCAATGTTGAATGTTGAATGTTGAATGTTGAATTTTGATTTTAAAATTAACAATTATTTTGCAATCTGCCAAAAGCTCGGTATCTTTGCGCCATGAAACCGTTTCTAATATCAAACTCTATTCTATTACTCTCTCTCTTTTCATCAAAAGCCGTCGTTGCCGATTCCGACATTCTCGGTCTTATAGACACACGTGTCGGCACCACATTCGCTACCACCAAAACTGCAGGAAAGTTCGGCAAAGGTTCCGAAGAACATGGGCAGACGTTGCCGGCCGTCGGCGTGTCGCACGGCATGAATCTCTGGACACCGCAGACCCGCGACACAGAGAAGAAGTGTATCGCTCCCTACTACTACTCCGACTCCCTGTTGCAGGGTTTCCGCAACAGCCACTGGATAGTCGGCGGGTGCACTCAAGACTATGGATCGGCCACGCTGCATGCCATGTCCGGCGAATTGCGTAGCCTTCCCGAATCGCGAGCCACCCGTATGGACAAGGCATCGGAAGTGGCACGACCGGATTATTACTCCGTTTATCTCCCCGACGAGGCACTGAAAGCAGAGATGACCGGACTTTCACGTTCGGGCATATTCCGATTTACCTACGACAAGAGCGGCAAAGCACACCTTGTAGCCAATCCTAACTCCGACGAAGCAGAAGGCTCCATTGTAGTTGATACCCTCCGACATGAAATCAGAGGCCACAATCCGGTGCACCGCATTTATCAGGGCTGGGGTGAACCCGCAGGTTTCGCCGGATGGTTTGTATTTAAGTATCCCGACAATCTTAAAGTTACCGAATTCGGTACATTTACAGGAGATTCCACATTAGCCGGTCGTGACTCTCTCTCCAATCAGCCAGGCATCGGAGCATATATCACCTTCGAGGCTGAGGCAGGTGTGCCGGTAGAAGTCAAGGCCGCAAGCTCATTCACCTCCCTTGCAAATGCGCGCATGAACATGAATCGCGAGCTCTTTGTCTATAATTTTGACTCGGTTCGCCGCCAGTCTGCCCGCCAGTGGCTTGAACGCCTCAACAAAATCGAGGTAGAGGGTGGCACTGACAACGATCTCGCCAAGTTTTACGGTTCGCTCTATCGCTGCTCACTGTTGCCGCGTGTTGTCAGTGACGTAGATGGTTCATATCCGGCTTTTGCCGGAGGTAGTCCGGTTATGAAGATGCCCGCCGGACATGACTACTACGACGACTACAGCATGTGGGACACATATCGCGCATTGCATCCGCTGCTTACTATTATCGACCCCATCCGCTCTGCCGACATGATGCAGTCGCTTCTGCTCAAGGCTCGTCAGGGGGGATGGATGCCTATATTCCCTTGCTGGGGCAGCTACACCGCAGCCATGATTGGTGACCATTGCGCTGCCACGCTTGCCGACGCTGCTGTCAAAGGTATCGGCGGCTTCGACCTGAAGGAGGCTTATAAATATTTGCGTAAGAATGCGTTTGAATCACCAAAGTCGTTCGCTGAGTATGAGGATGGCATGGGCCGACGCGCTTTGAAGTCCTATATCAAGTATGGCTACATTCCCGTTGAGGATCCCGTTGAGGAGGCGTTTCATCAAAACGAACAGACTTCGCGCACACTCGAGTATGCGTTCGACGACTACACGTTGTCGCGTCTCGCCGAACTGGTGGGCGAGCATGGCGATGCCGCACGACTTCTCGCTCGTTCGCGCAACTACCGCAACGTCATCGACCCCGCGACCGGTTACGCCAACGGTCGCCATGCCGACGGACGGTTTGTCGAAGGTACAAATCCTTTTGACTTCAACAAAGCCATCACCGAGGGTGCTCCCTGCCACTACACATGGTATGTTCCGCACGATCCTGAGGGGCTGGTGGAGGCTCTTGGAGGCGCGGAAATGTTTGAGGCCAAACTTGACTCTATGTTTACCGAACATCGTTACTGGCACGGCAACGAGCCTTGCCATCAGGTAGCCTATCTCTTTAACGCTGTGAATCGTCCCGACAAAACACGCAAGTGGGTGCGCTATATCATGGATACCGAGTATCTTAATGAGCCGGGCGGTCTTTCGGGCAACGACGATGCAGGCCAGATGTCAGCGTGGTACGTATTCACGGCGTTGGGCTTTTACCCTGTATGTCCGGCTTCGGGCGAGTATTGGCTCGGTGCACCGGCCTTCGATAAGATTACTGTCCACGCCGGCGGCAATCCCTTTGTCATCACTTCAGGAAACGTGGGTACAAATGAATCGCCGACCCTCGGCAATGCGAAAGTCGGCAATCTCAAAATTACTCATCAGGATATCGTCAACGGCGGTTCCCTGAAATTTTAGTCCACAATCGGTTGATGGGCGGGGCGGAGCAGGTCGTTAACGGTCTTGACAGGATTGAAGGTCTGAGCCGGTACCTCGACGAAGATGCTGTTCCAGTCGCTCATGGATCCGTTCCAGAGACCGGGCAGCTCAAGTGCCTTGATTTCAACGCCCTCAAGACTCTTCTCGGAAATGAATCCGGTCATCTTGTCTACATAGTCGGGTAGGTGAAATTTCTTGCCGGTGTAGTCGCGCACCGATACAGCAAGGTCAACCGGGTTGAAATGGGTAGCCGATTTGAGCATCGCCATCGCTTTTTTGTCTTTGGGGTCAATCTGCGTTGATTCGAGAATCTGAGGGCTGACTGTGCCGTCGGCGTTGTACACGAGGAACGGGCCGCCGCCGGGTTCTCCTTCGTTGCGGACCATTCCGCAGACGCGTGTCGGACGGTTAAGCTTGCCGAAGATGTAAGCGGCTTTCTCTTCAGATGTCATCCGGTCGGTGTCGTCGTGAGTGATATTCAGCACGTTGCGCATGAAGTCGATAATCTCCTTCAGTTTGGCATCGTCATACTTGCCGTTCTTGATTGCGCGGCAGTAATCATCCATGCGCTGCTTCACGGCTACGAGAGTGCCGCCGAGTACCTTCTTGAACTGTATAGTGGCTTCGCGGTGGGTGTCGGGCACCACATTGTCGATATTCTTGATAAATATTACCTGAGCGTCGAGGTCATTAAGGTTCTCGATGAGTGCACCGTGACCGCCGGGACGGAAGAAGAGCTTGCCGTTCTGGCGGTGGGGTGTGTTGTCCTTGTTGGCTGCAACAGTGTCGGTCGACGGTTTCTGCACGCTGTAGGTTATGTCGTACTTCACGCCATATTCATGGCCGAGATGGCCGGCTGCTTCCTCTACTTTCATGCGAACCAAAGGCAGGTGGTCCTCCGACACGGTGAAATGAATCTTCACGATGCGGTCCTCACCGGCGGCATACTGCGCTCCTTCGGCCAAATGCTCCTCGAGAGCTGTGCGCGATGTGCCGGTTATCTTGTGGAACTGCAGAAGAGCCTTTGGCAGATAACCGTAGTTCAGCCCCGTCTTTTCGAGCAGTGCGCTTACCACGTCTTTGTAGCGTTTTTCTTTTATCAACGAGTCAACGCTCTTGCCGTACATGCTCAGAGTTACGAAATTGAGACGGTAGAAAAAGGCAAAGTCTTCTATACGCTCGAAAAATTTCTTCATAAAGTCATTGTCGGGATGCTCTGCCTTGCCGTTCAGGAATGCGAACAGGTTCTTGAACATGCGCGATGCAGCGCCGCTCGCCGGAACCATCTTCATCACCACTCCGCCGTTCTGCAGAAATTCTTCCCAACATTTCACTGCCCCTGCCTCCATTTCCGGAGTCAACCGGGCAATGCCGTTGCCGACAGTCGCCGGTCCTTCGAGTTTAAGATACGGGAAACCGTTCTTGAGCATCTCGAGTTGCTCGTTGAGTTTCTCTTCACTTATTCCTTTCTCCTTGAGCAATTCTATGTCTACAGTCTCTAATTTCATTGTTATGTCTATTTTTGAGTTATTATTTCATATTTGTAGAATTCCTCTGAATCCTCTGTTATCAACCAGTGTCGGCTCCGTTTTAACCCGGCCACCCAGATCACCTCGCCGCTGTCTCTATGCTCGGCTACAACTGTCCGCTCTTTCTCGGCCAAAGTCAGCCCTGCATCTTTGAGAATTTTGCTCACAAGCGTTGACCCATTTGTGCCGAGTTGTGATATCCTGTCTCCTTCTTTAACGTTTCGGAACAAGATTTTCTCTTTCGGCAGTGTGGTCCAAAGCACTTTAAGTACACTTTTTTTAATTTCATCGAACGTCGTGTCGTTTCTGCTGTGCTTTTCACAAGTGAACTGCGGCGCGGATGGTTCACCCGCGGGAATGAATTCGAGGAAACTTCGTTCGGCCGATATTCTGCCTCGGGGGGTATACCAAATTTTGCCCGATTGAAACTCAGGTCGGCCCAATGCCGCTGCGATTTCGCGGCATTGCTCTTCGTTGGCTCCGAATCGGCGGGAGAAACGCCGTACAGTCCACGCCGGATCGGCGCTATCGCTCAGACGTGAGTAGGGGAGACGTGTGTCGTTGTCACCACATATCAGACGTTCGGCGTCGTGCAGCACCTTCTCTTCAGAGGCCATTATCGCAGCCGTGCGGCATATTGAGCTTTTGGCTTGTGGCCAGCGGGTCTCGATGAGAGGAATCACTTCGTTGCGCAGAAAGTTGCGTCGGTAGTCAGAACTGAGATTTGTGGAGTCCGTCACATAGTCCTGACCGATTTTGTCGAGATAGTCAAGAATCTGCCGGCGGCTCACGTCGAGTAGCGGACGGACAATTTCACCTGTGTCGGCCAGCATTCCACGCATTCCGGCCACTCCGGCGCCACGCATCAGGTTGAGCAATACGGTTTCTGCCTGGTCGTCCGAATTGTGTGCAACGGCTATGCGGTCAGCTCCCGTTTCGCGCATCAGCCTGCGGAATTCGGCATAGCGCAATTCGCGGCAGGCTTCCTCGACCGACTGCTTGGTCAGCCTGCGGTGTGCCTCCACATCAAAGCTGACAACATCCAGATGCACACCGAGCCGGGCACAGCTGTCGCGGACAAAGGCCTCGTCGCGCTCGCTCTCCGACCCGCGGAGATGAAAGTTGCAGTGCACTGCCGTAACTCTGAAGCCGGAGGCAATGACGGCACGCAGCAACGCCATGCTGTCAGCTCCGCCGCTGATGCCTGTGAGCAGCCTCTCTGCCTTTGCCTCTGCAAGTATCGCACGCACTTTGCTCTCAAATTCGTTCATGTTACAAATTTAATATATTTCAACTAATATTCTGATTTTTTTCATCGTTTTCTTATCCTGTTTACAAAAAAATCTATTAAATTTGCATCTGAATCGTAACAAGATTTGTTATAATTAATGTGATTGTAATTATTACAAATATGG
>N._albigula_661_foregut__coassemble_75_pt1 | contig 12345 bp, 10 predicted proteins | sample N__albigula_661_foregut__metabat2_high_PE_002 | metagenome-assembled genome bin N
ATTCCTGATAGGGATAGTTCTGTTTTTTTCTTCTTTCAGAGGGAACGTGTGACCACGATTGACCGGTCAACAATAATTCCCATTTAATGTTAACGAGCCGAGTCGCAAAAAATTGTCAATTGCCCATGTCCGATATGAATTTAACGCGTATCAGTCGTATATCATCCTCGTCATAGTCCTGTCCGAGTTCCTGAATGGCAGTCTCAACATCGCCGTCCTCGCTTTCGCGGAAGTACGAAAGTATATCCTCGAGCTGTTCTTCATCGAAAATCTCATCGATGAAGTAGTCGATGTCTATTTTGGTGCCCGCTTCGACAATCGCCTCGAGTTCGTCGAGAAATTCACTGAATTCGAGCCCCATGCCCTCGCACATTTCATCAAGATCGATCTTGCGGTCGATGGCCTGGATAATCGATATCTTGCGGCTGCTCTTGTTGGCCATGGTCTTTACGCGGATATCGGTTGGCCGGTCTATGTCGTTCTCATCCACATACTGCTTTATGACTTCAATAAATTCCGCGCCATACCGGCTTGCTTTTCCGGCGCCTACGCCGGGCACTGTCAGCAGTTCTTCCATGCTGATGGGGTAGGTGCTTGCCATTGCCTCAAGCGATGGATCGAGAAATATCAGGTATGGTGGCACGCCGCGGCGTCTGGCTATGTCCTTGCGGAGCCCTTTGAGTATGCCGAACAGCTCCGGGTCGAGTGCAGCTGTGCCGCCGACCGATGAACTTTCGCTCTGGATGCCCGTGTAGTCGATGTCTTCTATTATGTAGAACTTGACTGGTTGCTTCAGGAAGTTTTCGCCGGCCTCGGTCACTTTCAGGATGCCGTAATTGTCAAGATCTTTGTTGATGTATCCGGCTATTGTTGTCTGGCGGACAAGCATACCCACAAGTTTCTCCTCCATATCATTCAGCGAACCGAATATCGCAAGTTTGTCGTGACCGTTGCTTTTTATCTCGTCGGTGGCACGCCCTACGAGCATGTTGACCACATATTCGATTCGGTATTTCTGGTCGATTGCCTTGATGGTCTCAATCACGTCGCGTGCTCCGTCGGTAGCCTCGATGCGCTTGCGCTCGTTGAGACAGTTGTCGCAATTACCGCAATTTTCCTCATGATATGCCTCGCCGAAGTAGTGGAGCAGAATCTTGCGCCGGCACACCGACGATTCGGCATAGTCAGCCGTTTCGTTGAGCAGCTGACGGCCAATTTCCTGTTCAGTTATAGACTTGGTCTGCATCAGCTTGTCGAGCTTCTGCAGATCTTTGCGGGTGTAGAATGTGATGCAACGACCTTCGCCGCCATCGCGGCCCGCACGACCGGTCTCCTGATAATATCCTTCAAGGCTTTTGGGTATGTCGTAGTGCACCACATAGCGCACGTCAGGCTTGTCGATGCCCATGCCGAATGCTATGGTGGCTACTATCACATCGACTTTCTCATGCAGAAAGGCGTCCTGGTTGGCCGACCGCGTGGCGCCGTCCATCCCGGCATGGTAGGGCAGTGCCGAAATTCCGTTGATACGCAGCGTTTCGGCCAAATCTTCGACCTTCTTGCGGCTGAGACAATAGATTATGCCCGATTTCCCTTCGTTGTTCTTTATATAGCGGATTATGTCGCGGTCGATGTCGCGCGTCTTGGGGCGGACCTCATAGTACAGGTTCTTGCGGTTGAAGCTCGACTTGAAGACCTTGGCGTCGAGTATGCCGAGATTCTTCTGGATGTCGTGCTGAACCTTGGGTGTGGCTGTAGCCGTGAGCGCTATGACCGGAAAATTCCCGATTTCGGAGATCATCGGTCGGATCTTGCGGTATTCCGGACGGAAGTCATGACCCCATTCGGAGATGCAATGTGCCTCGTCGATGGCGAAAAATGATATCTTTATCGATTTTAGAAAATCGACGTTGTCTTCTTTGGTCAGCGATTCGGGAGCGACATATAGCAGTTTGGTGCGCCCTTCACGAACGTCGCGGCGCACTTGCTCGGCAGCAGTGCGCGTCAATGATGAGTTCAGAAAGTGAGCCACCTGCTCTTTGTCTTCGAAATTACGCACGGCGTCCACCTGATTCTTCATCAGGGCAATCAGCGGTGATACCACTATGGCTGTGCCTTCGCTGATCAGCGCCGGCAACTGGTAGCACAATGATTTGCCTCCGCCGGTGGGCATGAGCACAAAGACGTCGTTGCCCTCCATCAGGCTCTTGATGATTTCAAACTGGTTGCCTTTGAAGGAGTCAAATCCGAAGTGCTTTTTCAGCGCTGAATATATATTGTCGTTGTCTGACATGGAGTGAGAGGTTCTGTTTTATAGAGTGAGAGGTTATGTTTCATGGAGTGAGAGGTTCTGTTTATAAACAAAATTAAATTTTTTTTGCCAAAAAAACAATAGTTGAACCTAAAAAATTCACATCTTTCGTTCTGTAGAACACAAAAAAACGACAGCACCTGACGTAGGTGCTGTCGTTTTAACGTTATCAAAAATATTTTATTCGGTGATTTTGGTCTTCTCGAAGTGAGCTTTTTCGAGCTGTCCGCGCACATAGTCTGTAGTGACTACGAGTTCCGTTTTGTTGCTTCCGGGCGCATCGTACATGGCATCGACCATTACGGTCTCTACAATCGAGCGGAGTCCGCGGGCACCGAGTTTATACTCTATAGCCTTATCGACAATCAGGTCGAGGGCATCGTCGGCAAATGTCAGTTCAATGCCGTCAAGTTCGAGCATTTTCTTATATTGGCGTGTGATGGCATTCTTGGGCTCGGTCAGAATGCGGCGCAGAGCGTCGCGGTCGAGCGGGTCAAGGCTTGTCAGCACAGGCAGACGTCCGATAATCTCCGGAATGAGTCCGAACGACTTCAGGTCCTGAGGCAACACGTAGCGCATCAGATTTTCGCGCTGCTGCTTGCGGGCTTTCTCATCGTGGCCATAGCCTACGGTGTGGGTGTTGAGTCGCGAGGCGATCTTGCGCTCGATGCCGTCGAATGCTCCGCCGCAGATGAAGAGGATGTTCTTCGTGTCGACGGCGATAAGTTTCTGTTCGGGGTGCTTGCGGCCTCCGTTGGGCGGAACGAGCACTGTGCTGCCCTCGAGAAGCTTCAGCAGTCCCTGCTGCACTCCCTCGCCGCTGACGTCGCGAGTTATCGACGGATTGTCGGACTTGCGCGCTATCTTGTCGATTTCGTCGATGAACACTATGCCGCGCTCTGCCTTCTCAACATCATAGTCGCATGCCTGAAGCAGTCGTGTCAGCAGCGACTCGATATCCTCGCCTACGTAGCCCGCCTCGGTCAGCACCGTGGCATCGACTATCGTGAACGGAACATCAAGCAACCGCGCTATCGATTTGGCAAGAAGTGTCTTGCCGGTTCCGGTCGGACCAACCATTATGATGTTCGACTTCTCGATATCGACATCGTCGTCCTTGTCCTTCTGGTTGATGCGCTTGTAGTGGTTGTATACAGCCACCGACAGATATTTCTTTGCTTCTTCCTGGCCAATCACATATTGGTCGAGAAATTCATGAATCTTGCGTGGGGTCGGAATGCTATTGCCTCCTTTGTCTTTGCTCTGCTTTGAGCGGAGTTCGGCGAGTTCGGAGTCGCGCATTTCGTTGATGAACTCGATGCACTCCTCGCAGATGGTCAACTGGTCGTAGACAGTGACAACATGGCAGGAGGCCGAGTCTTCACGACCACACATCACACAGCGTTTTGCGGCTTTTTTTGGTGACATTTATTCGTTTGTCTGTTTATTTGTCTTCTTTGCGTGGGTTGACAAGTACTTTGTCAATCATTCCATATTCTTTGGCCTCGGAGGCAATCATCCAGTAGTCGCGGTCTGAATCGGCTTCGACTTTCTTGAAGTCCTGACCCGAGTGTGAGGAGATGATGCGGTAGAGCTCCTCCTTGAGCTTGAGGATCTCGCGTGCGGTTATCTCGATGTCCGATGCCTGACCCTGGATGCCGCCCATGGGCTGGTGGATCATGACGCGCGAGTGGGGCAGGGCGTAGCGTTTGCCATGCTCTCCGGCCACCAGCAGCACTGCGGCCATCGATGCGGCCATGCCGGTGCAGATGGTCGACACGTCCGAATTGATATACTGCATGGTGTCGTAGATGCCAAGACCTGCGTATACCGAACCGCCGGGGGAGTTGATGTAGAGGCTTATATCTTTCTCCGGATCGACAGAGTCGAGGTAGAGAAGCTGGGCCTGGATTATGTTTGCGCTCTGGTCAGTCACCTGTGTGCCCAGGAAGATGATGCGGTCCATCATCAGGCGCGAGAATACGTCCATCTGAGTAACATTGAGCTGGCGCTCTTCAAGAATGTACGGATTCATATAGTCGGCGGTCGGAACCATAGCTGACACTATGCCCTTATTCTCCATCGAACGGGCGTAGGAGTCGAGAGTGGTCGAACTCATGCCCAGATGGTTGACTGCGAAATTTCTAAAATCGTTTTTCATTTGTCTTTTGTCTTTCATTTAAAATGCAATCAACCCCGCGTTGTGCGGAGTTGACTGTATGATGGCAAATCTCATGCCAAATATTTCTACAACCGGTCTTAAGCCTCGGCTGCGGCTGTGAAGAGTGCGTTGAATTCCTCAACACTTACAGTCTTTTCGTCGAGAGTCACGGCGTCGCGGATTGCCTGGAAGAGCTTCATGTCGGCTGTCTGACGAGCAACGTTGCTGCGGTGCTTCTCATCTTTGAGAATCTCGCCTGCATAGTGCTCGATGGCATCCTCGGGAGCGTTGGCCATGCCGAACTGTGCGAACTGGTTGCGGGCCATCAGGCGGGCAGTGTTCTTGAGGTCTTCTTCATCAACCTTAATGTCGAGCTGGCCTATCAGCTGCTCTTTCTCGAGATCCCATACCAACTCGCCGCGGATCTTGTCGTATTCTGCGTCGATGTTCTCTGCATTAAGCTCCTTGTTCTGTGTCAACAGGAACTCTTTGAGCACCTCGTCGGGAAGTTCAACGTCACCAACCTGAGCGCGGATTGCGTTCTCTGCGTCGATTGTGAAGCGGTAGTTCTGGTCTCCCTTGAGCGATGTCTCAATCATTGCCTTGACTGCGGCCTTATACTCATCTTCGTTCTTGACGGTGTCGCCAAATGCCTCTTTGAAGAATTCTTCGTTGAGTTCTGCGGGCTTGAGCACGATGATTTCCTTTATGTCGAAGCGGAAGTCTCCCTTATACTGCTCAGCAGACTCTTTGGACACATTCAGCATCGACGACAGTTCTGCAGGGTTGCTGTCGCATGTTGCAGCGGGGTTGAACACCACTGAGTCTCCGACATGCTTGCCGATGAAGAGGTTGCGCTGATCTTCTGATTTGAAGTACTGCGGAGCAACGATACCGTTCTCCACTACCACGCCGCCTTCCTTGACAGTGCCGTCTTCGTTCAGCTCGGTGATAACACCTTTCACAAGCGCTGTTGCGTCAACTTCTTCGCCCGGCTCCTGCTTGCCGTAACGGCGGCGGAGTGCCTCGTCCTGACGGCCAACCATCTCGTCGGTGACTTCGATGTTATAGTAGGGCATTGTCACGCTCTTGTCGACCTTGATGTCCATCACCGGTGCAACACCGACTTTGAATTTAAGGGTGAATTCCTTGGCGTCATCGTCGATGGCGTTGGCCTTGTCGGGCATCGGATTGCCGAGCACCTGGATATTGTTGTCTTTGATATACTCAAAGAGCTTGTCGCCTACGAGCTTGTTGATTTCGTCGTATTTAACAGCTTTGCCATATTTCTTCTCGATAAGGCCTGCGGGCACGTGACCGGGACGGAAGCCGGGCTCAGCGTGGCGCTTGCCTATCTCTTTAAGCTGTTTCTTTACGAGGTCTGCATAGTCACTTTCTTCAACGACCATGGTGATCTCACCTGTCACGTCGTTGATTTTTGCGTAATCTATTTTCATCTTTTAGATATGATTATTTTTGTATTTTTTTCGGGTTATTTTGCCCGGCCAAATCGGCCGGAACGTATGCTATCCAAGATTTATAACAATGTTTTTGGCTTATTATTCGCTTGAATTAGCAAACGAATTGCAAAATTAACAAAAATTTGTGTTATTTCAAGAACTCGCGAAAAACTTTTATCATGTCAAGGTGGTCGGTGACCGATGCGGTTTCAGCAGCCGAGTGCATTGCCCAGATGGCGCAGCCTACGTCAACTCCGTCAATATCAATCTGCGACGATGATATGTTGCCGAGTGTGCTGCCTCCGGCCACGTCTGCATGGTTCACGAAATACTGCATGTTGACTCCGGCCTGCTCGCAGAGAGCGTGGAACACCGCCGCTCCATGGCCGTCGGTCATGTATTTGCAGTTGGCGTTTATTTTTACCACGGGGCCTCCGCCGAGCACCGGATGGTTTGTCGGGTCATATTTCTCGTTGTAGTTGGGGTGCCAGCCATGGGCGTCGTCGGCCGAAATCATGAATGAGTTGGCCAGTGTCATGTGGAATGCCTGCGGATTGTCGGAAAGCGATATGCAGAGACGCTCCACAATGTGGCGAAGCACCGGCGAAGCGGCGCCCTGCTTTGTACCCGAACCGGTCTCTTCGTTGTCGAAAAGTGCGAGTATACGTGTCGGCTCGGAGCTGTGTCCGGCCTCGGACAGCAGTGCTTCGAGTCCGGCGAACGCCATCGACAGGTCGTCGATACGACCCGATTGGAAGTATTCATTCTCCACGCCGATCAATTTGGCCCGGTCGGTGGGGTAGAGGCAGAGTTCGTAGTCGAGGATGTCATTGCCGTCAAAGTCTTCGGGTATTCCCTCGATGTCCTCTTTGATAGCCTCGGCAATCATGGTGCGGATCACGCCGCCATGAGCCTTGAAGTCTTCGATGCGCTCTTTGTCGAAGTATCCCACCACCGGCTTCATGTCTTTCTGCACCGACAGTGGGTTGCCCTCGTTGACAGCACGGTTGAAGTGGATGGCCAGGTGCGGAATTGTCGCTACCGGACGCTCCAGGTCGATGTTGATGCATAGCGGTTCGAACGGATTGTCGGTGCGAAGCATGACACGTCCGGAGATGGAGAGCGTACGGTCAAACCATGTGTACATGATGCCGCCGCCATACTTTTCGACATTGAGCGACACAACACCTCCGTCGCCGTAGATCTCGCAGTTGGGCTTAAGCTTGAAGCAGGGGCTGTCGGTGTGCGCCGAAATGATGCGGACACCTGTCTGTTCGATAGGCGCTGTGCCGACGATAAACGCGAAGATGGCGCTGCCGTTCTTTATTACATAGTGCTTCGAGCCGGGCTGCACAGCCCAGCTTTCCTGCTCATAGAGCTGGGTGAATCCTGCTGCATCGAGTGCTGCCTGGATTGTGTCGACTGCCATGAAATTGCAAGTCGATGCGTCCATATATTGGAATAGTCTTTCCATTATCTCTTTAGCCATGATGTATATGATTTAAGGGTTGATATTGTTTGGGATGATTATTGGAACCGCAGGTGGTTCAGCGCCCGCATCACGTTGCAGAGTGTCTGCGACCAGTACTCGGCGAATTGTTCGCGACACTCGCGGTAGGCACCCACAATCTGTTCGCCGTCGCTCTCACGAACTACAGATATGAAGTTGTAGAGCGGCTGGAATATGTCGGCCAGACTCTCGGAGATGCTGGCCGAGATGGGTGTGTCGCTGTATTTCATGTCCTCTTCGAATGTCTCTAGAAAAATGTCATCAGGTCCCATCAGACTCTCCACTTTGAGTCTGACGCTTTCGTAGAAGTCCTCGTCGACATACGACGGAAAATATTCGTAGTCCGCTGCCGGGCCTTCTACCGTCAGGTCGGAAAATTCGTAGTAGATACGAGCCAGGTTGCCGAGGCATTCCGCTATGAAATCATCTTTCTCAATTTCGCGGGCGTTCTCGAGCAGTGAGCAGAAGTCACTGCATAGGGCCGTGATGTTCAGAAGGCGGGTTTGAAATGTGTCGTTATGCATTGTGTCTGTCGTTATCCTTTGTAAATGTGGTTGGTTTGGATGTAGTTCAGAACGTCAGTCGGCAAGAAAAATGTCATGTTTTTACCCTCGCTGAACCCTGACCTGATAAAAGTAGATGATATCTGGGCAGTGGGCGTATTTTCAATCAGAGTTACATTCGGCGGCAGCGAGGTCATGTCGATCTCTTCGCCGATACGTGCAAAAACCAGAATCTTGTTGTTGCGGATTATCTCGTCGCTATTGTGCCAGCGGTCAAATATCAGCCAGTTGTCAGAGCCAATGAGCAGCGAGAACGTATGTTGCGGAAAATCGCGAGATAGCCGGGCGAGTGTGTCACTGGTGTATGAGGGCTCGGGCATGTCTAACTCGATATCGCAGACTTTGACATTGATGCACTTGTCAGCCACCATGCGGCACATCTCAAGCCGGTCGGTCGCTTTGGCCGGTTTGCGGCCCTCCTGCTTCAACGGGTTGATGCGGCCGGGCATCAGCCAAACTTCGTCAACAAGTCCTGATTGCGACACATAGTTGGCAATCATGGCATGACCTATATGAATCGGGTCAAAGCTGCCTCCAAAAATAGCGACTCTACTCATCTTTATTGTAGCGCTCCGTCATTACCGCTCTCTATTTTTATTATGACTCTCCGTTTTTGTTGCCGCGTTCCGAATTACCGCTCTTCGTCGCGAAGCCTGTCGGGTGCAAAAGCGCAGCTTTTGATTAAACCGGCGACTTCGGCCACTGCTGCCTCAAGGTTGTCGTTGACAACGCGGCAGTCGAACCTGTCGGCGAAGCCGAGCTCATATTCGGCCTTCTCAATACGCTTGCGCAGCGATTCCTCGCTGTCGGTGTTGCGACCGCGCAGACGCTGTTCGAGCTCTTCTACACTCGGCGGCAGTATAAATATGGAGAGTGCTGTGTCGCCAAACTGACGCTTTACGTTGAGAGCCCCCTTCACGTCAATATCCATTATAAGATTATGACCCGAGTCGAGTACCCGTTCAACTTCCTGACGCAGCGTGCCATATTTGGTGCCGGCATAAACCTCCTCCCACTCCACAAATTCACCGGCAGCGATGCGCCGGTCAAATTCTGCGGTGCTGAGAAAGAAATACTCGCGGCCATTCTGCTCACCGGCGCGCGGCGCCCGACTCGTGGCTGACACCGAGAATCCTAATTTCAGCCCCGGCATCTGCATAAGCTCCTTGATTATGGTAGATTTGCCTGTGCCTGAAGGCGCTGACAATATGATGATTTTTCCTTTCTTATCCATGCTTCAATTCCAAATTTCCCCTTTTAATTCCTAATTCCTAATTCCTAATTCCTCATTCCTAATTGACTTCGTCGAGCCCTTCGGGGTTCCTTATTCAAAGCACGTTGAGAACCTGTTCTTTGATTTGCTCCAGTTCATCTTTCATGCGGACCACAATCTTCTGCATTTCCGCCTGATTCGACTTCGAACCCAATGTGTTGATTTCGCGGCCCATCTCCTGGGCGATGAATCCAAGTTTTTTGCCCTGACCTTTGTCGTCGGTCAATTTGTCGGGAGCACCCATTGTCTCCATGAAGTAGTTGAGGTGAGCGCGCAGGCGAGTTTTCTCCTCGGTCACATCGAGCTTTTCGAGATAGAAAATCATCTCCTGCTCCAGACGTCCGCGGTCATATTCTACCGAATTGAGTTTGGAGAGCTGCTCTTCGATACGGGCGCGAATTTTGGGTACACGCTCCTGTTCGAATGGATCTATCATGCCAAGCAGGTCTGATATATTCGCGATCTTCTTTTCGAAAAAATCATAAAGTTTGCGGCCTTCGTCGATCCGGAACTGTGTGAGAGCTTCAGCTGCCTCGGTAACTGCCTGCATGAATGCCTTGACATCTTCCTCATCGAGTTCTGACGATTCTGTTTTGAGCGTGTCAGGAAGTCTGAGCAGCGTGGCGTACCAGTCAGAGGGAAGTGGCAACGATAATTTCGCCGACATCTCCTCAATCTGTCTCTTATAGTTGGCCAGCACATTGACGTTGAGCGTCATGGGCGAAGATTCGGTGATTGACTCGACGGCGGCGTTCAGTTCTACCTTGCCACGTTCAAGACGGGCTGCGACTATGTTGCGCGCCTCAAGTTCAATTTCTTTGAAACATACTGGTACGCGGGTCATTAAATCAAGCTGCTTCGAATTGAGCGATTTGATGTCTACCGTTATTTTTCTTGACGAGGAGGAGGCTACACCCCGGCCGAAGCCGGTCATCGACAGTATCATTTGGTTTCGTTGTTTTTCTGGTTAAGTAACTTACTTTCCGCAAAAATAACAAAAAAAACATAAACGGACAAACCGAAGTCTGTCCGTTTATGCTTTTTATATTTGATCACAGTTATGTTGCGGCCTTATTTTACGCCGAGGTCTTCGAGCACCTTGTCGATATGTTTGTCGGCCTGTTCCACGATAGCTTCATATTGTGACTTGTCGGTCATATTCTCGCGTACTTCTACATAGAACTTGATTTTCGGTTCTGTGCCCGAAGGACGTACAGAAACCTTGTCGCCTGCTTCGGTGAAGAACTGGAGAACGTTCGAAGTGGTTGGGAAGTCGAGTTTTGTGATTTCGCCGGTTTTAAGGTTGCGGCAGTTCAGGTCCGAGTAGTCCTTGATGCAGGTTATGGGGCTGCCTGCGAGAGTCTTGGGAGGATTCTCGCGGAAGTTCTTCATCATGGCTACAATCTCCTCTGCACCTGTTTTGCCGGGACGTACCACACTCACGCCGCGTTCGCGCGAGAAACCATATTCAGCATAGATCTCAATAAGAAGTTCATAGAGGTTCATGCCCTTCTCGGCTGCCCATGCAGCGCATTCGGCGAGCAGTGAGTTGGTCGATACGGAGTCTTTGTCGCGTACGAAAGTCTCGGGCAGGAAGCCGTAGCTTTCCTCGCCACCGCCAAGGTAGCGACCGGTGCCTTCCATGTCGCGCATCACGTTGGCAATCCACTTGAAGCCGGTGTAGCAGTCGAAGCACTTGATGTTGTTGGCATCAGCGATACGCTTGATGGCTTCGGTAGTAACGATTGTCTTTACCACATATTCAGTGCCGTTGAGCAGTTTCTGCTGCACGTTCTGAGTGATGAGGTAGTAGATGAGAATCATATTGATCTGGTTGCCGTTTACGAGCTGGTATTCACCATTGTTGTCGCGGACCGCAAGACCGATTCGGTCGGCATCAGGGTCGGATGCCAGCACGATGCTCGCACCAGTCTCCTTGGCTTTGGCGATTGCCATTGCCATTGCCTCAGGGTTCTCGGGGTTGGGAGATGCAACTGTCGGGAAGTCGCCGCTCTGGATATCCTGCTCGGGCACATGAATCACGTTGTCGAAGCCCCATTTGCGCAGCGAATCGTAAACAAGACGCAGACCTGTGCCGTGGATAGGCGTGTAGACAATCTTCATGTCATGGTGCTTCTTGTCGATTTCCGGGCAGAGACTCAAGGTGTGGATATCGTCAAGATATTGCTCGTCGAGTTCTTTGCCGATGATCTCAATAAGATCTTTGTTGGGAGTGAACTTGATCTGGTCGACCGATGTGATTGCCTTAACGTATTCGATGGTCTTGACATCGTGGGGGGCAATCATCTGGGCGCCGTCGCTCCAGTATGCCTTGTAACCGTTGTACTCCTTGGGGTTGTGGCTGGCTGTCACCATGACGCCGCTCTGGCATCCGAGCTTACGGATGGCATAAGATACTTCAGGAGTGGGGCAGGGGCCATCCATCAGGTAGACCTTGATGCCGTTGGCCGAGAATACATTGGCGGCAAGCTCGGCGAATTTGCGCGAGTTGTGGCGCACATCGTGACCGATGGCCACCGAAATCTGAGGAAGTTCCTTGAAACAGTCTTTCAGATAATTGGCAAGTCCCTGAGTGGCTGAACCTACTGTGTAGATGTTCATGCGGTTTGTACCGGCACCCATGATGCCGCGAAGTCCGCCTGTGCCGAATTCAAGATCTTTATAGAATGCCTCGATCAGCGGAGTCTTGTCTTCATTTGCAAGCATTGCCTTCACTTCGGCACGTGTTTCTTCATCGTACTGGTCCGTGAGCCATTTTTGAGCCCGTTCGGTGACGGTTCTCAACAATTCTTCATTGTTCATAATATCTTAATAGGATTATATGTGATTAAGTAATTTCTAAAATTTCGTCTACCATGGGGTATAAAATGCGCCTCAAATCCGCATTTCGACCCCATTTATAAAACGCAAAGATAGTCAATTTCGATGAAAAATCAAGCCGTGTTTTAAATAATTTTTTGTTATTTTGATTTACGTATACTATTTTTGTAAGTTCCTAAGAAGAATAAATGTTCATATGATTGTATGATTAGTATAGATGAAATTT
>N._albigula_661_foregut__coassemble_76_pt1 | contig 12343 bp, 7 predicted proteins | sample N__albigula_661_foregut__metabat2_high_PE_002 | metagenome-assembled genome bin N
CGCACCGGCATGGATGCGCTGTTGGGACGCCGCGCATTTCTGAGTCATGAGATACGTCCGGACCGTCCGGGTCGCGCCCGCATCGACGGCGACCACTGGCAGGTTGTCGCATCGTCCGACCTCGGCGTAATCCCGGCCGGCACCGAAGTCGTCGTAACCGGCTACGACTCAATCATCCTTACCGTCGAACCCGTAAACACAAAATAAATTGGAATCTAAGAATAAGAACTACATATTAAAGCGAATTAAAGAATTGGCGCAGTCGGTGCTTCCTCGAAATGCCGAATTGCTTCTATATGGTTCGCGCGCCAGAGGTGACAATAAGCAAGACTCAGACTGGGATATGTTGATAATTCTTGACAAGCAAAATGCAACTCACGACGATTATGACCGCTACGCATATCCCTTATTTGAATTAGGAGTTGAACTGAAAGAATTTTTTTCACTTATTGTTTATGGAAAAGGACAATGGGAAAGAATGAGATTTTCTCCATTTTCTCAAAATGTCACAAAGGACAATATATCATTGATGACAGATTAAGAGCATACCCACGATGGCGTTAGATGAAGAAAACAGACAAATAATTGTCAAACTCGAAGTCGAGAAAAGTTTCAATAATCTTGCCCAGGCAAAGCTGGGAATAGACCATGGATACTGGGACCTGGTGGCCAACAGGCTTTATTACGCTTTATTCCACGCCATAACCGGATTATTGATACATGACGGCATATCAGTAAAATCACATAAAGGTGCGATACTTGCTTTCCATAACAATTACGTAAAGACCGGAAAATTTAGACCGGAAGAAGGCAGAATAGTATCATACCTACAAAGCAAACGCGAGGAAGCCGACTATAACTGTGTTATGACTATCGAGAAAGAATCAATCGAACCATACGTTTGTTTATGCGAATCTATGATTCACAAAATGCGCGACCTCTGCAAATTTAACAATTAAGATCACTTAAAATATTTATAATATGGAAATAACATGGATTCTTGCCGGAGTCATAGTGCTTCTGGCTATCGCGGTCATATCGGCCGGCGTCAAAGTAGTGCCCCAGAGCGAGACGCGCGTCATCGAGCGTCTCGGCCGCTTCCACAGCGTGCTGCCTCCAGGCATCAATTTCATAATACCCTTTATCGACCGACCCAAGACCATCTACCGTCGCGTGGTGACACGCACCACCAACGGCTATCAGCACACAAGCCTCGTATCGACCAAGGTTATCGACCTTCGCGAACAGGTCTACGACTTCCCGTCGCAGCAGGTGATCACACGCGACAACGTGACAACCGAAATCAACGCCCTGCTCTATTTCCAGATCGTTGACCCGAAAAAGTCTGTCTACGAAATCGACAACCTGCCCAACGCCATCGAGAAGCTTACGCAGACTTCGCTGCGCAACGTAATCGGCGAACTTGAGCTGGACGAGACCCTGACCTCGCGCGACACCATCAATTCAAAGCTACAGGTGATACTCGACGATGCGACCAACAAGTGGGGCGTTAAGGTGAACCGCGTCGAGCTCCAGGACATCACGCCTCCCGAGAGCGTGCGCGTAGCCATGGAGAAGCAGATGCAGGCCGAGCGTAACCGACGCGCCGAAATCCTCAACGCCGAGGGCGACAAACAGTCGCGCATCTTGCGTTCGGAGGGTGAGAAGGCATCGAAAATCAACCAGGCAGAAGCCACCAAACAGGCCGAGATTCTCCGTGCCGAGGGTGAAGCCAGGGCTATCATACTCAACGCACAGGCCGAAGCGGAGGCTGTGCTGAAAGTAGCCGAAGCCGTGCGCGCAAGCAACACCAACCCGGCCACATACATGCTGGCGATGAAGTATATCGACACCCTGCGCGAGATGACAACCGGCAAGGATAACAAGGTTGTCTACATGCCCTACGAGGCATCGTCGCTTCTCTCCTCCATCGGCTCTATCAAATCTCTCTTCCCAAATACGTAGGGACGCGCCTTCAACGCGTCCCCACGCCGGACATGTTGAAAAATATTACAAAATGACATAAAAAAGTTAATATTTATTTCTTTTTGTAAAAATATTTACTAAATTTACGCCGTCATTGACATCAGACCCACCCTTTCTCATTCAATGGCGGCTGATTGTTTTCTTATTACAACTCATGACTTCATCGCAAGTCATTGTTTCAAAACGAATCCTTAATATTAACCCAAAAACACACCTACATGCGAAAAACTAATTACCTTGTAGCGGTTTTGGCTTTAGGGCTTGCGTCTGTGGCCGGTGCGACATCTCCCGACAAGGCTGTCTTTTCGATTGCGCAGCAGTCCGTTGCCAAGCAATTGTCAAAAGCAGGCCCGGAGTCCGCCGGAATTTCCACACAGGTTTCTACCGAACCTATGGTGGAAACTCTAAGCGAATCGCTTCTGCGCAAATGTGCAGTAAATTCAGTGTCGCTGACAGAGGAATTCTCCTCACTACAGACACCCGGGCTCGGAAATCCGTCGCTAACATCAACTTTTGCTAAGTCCGCAATCCGGCATACAAAAGCACCCCGCAAGGCTCCGGGCATTGTCAAGACAGGCACCTTGATTTCCAAAGACTTGAGTTTCCAAGGGAAATCATACTCTTACAGGCTCAAACTGACCGCCGGAGAAAATGAAGGGGCATATATCCTCACCGGTATTTACGGCCAGTCAACACCCATCAATGTAACCATTGATGCCGCTACGGGTACGGTATCAATACCGTGTCAAAAGCTCGTATCAACGGAGAATGATGACATTATGGTGTGCGCCATGAACATTTCATCAAGTTCAATCACTTTCGACCCCTCAACTCCAATATCAGGAACAATTGATGACAAGGGCGTTATAACTCTCGGCAACTGGGGTGTACTGATTACCCAGGGGGCGAATGCCGGCAAAGGTTACAACTTTTTTGTCAAATCGGAAATCGTTCCGGCTAACGCTTCCGTTACCGCACAGAACGTACTCGACAACGACGCGGATGTGACTTACGAGTGCCTCATTGAACAGACCGGTGACAATTCTGTGACATTCTACGGTCTGTCGGGAATCGCCGCCGAGGCAATCAATTCGCGAATCACCAGCGCTAAACAGATTCTTGTACCGAACGCATACGTGGCCACCCATATGATGTACGGGGATTTCTACATATACCCAATGGATGTCAACTCGCTTGCACCACAGCCGGGAAAGAATCTTGTCGGCACATATGACAACGGCGCAATCGACTTCGCCGGATGGGTGATTGCATCGCGCGCTTACCCCACCATGTACTTCAGCAATAAATACAAAAACATTAAGGTCTCGACCGACATCGACATCAGCTGGCCGGAGAATCCGGTACTAAATCTTGACGGGAACGGCAGTGAATCAAGTCCATTTGTCATCAAGACTGTCAACGATTACCTGACATTGGCGATGAGCGTCATGAACAGCAACGATTATGAAGGACAATACTTCACACTCGGCGCAGACCTTGACTTCACCAACGTAGCGTCGAACACATTCGTTCCGTTAGGTGACACCTCAACGCCCTTCAACGGCACATTCGACGGTGCAGGACACACCATTAAGAATCTGACAATCACAAACTACAGTTTCGAAAACCTTGGTCTGTTCGGAATATTGGGCGAGAAAGGCACAATCAAGAATCTGAAAGTCGAAGGCTGCCGCTATAGCACGAGCGGCAACTATACCGGCATCGTGGCGGGTCAGACGTACGGCACAATCGACAACGTCGCGGTCGCATCATCGATTGTCAGCTTCAACGGAGAGTTGGGCGCCGGCATCGCAGGTATGCTCATAGGTGGTAAAATCACCAATTGCCAATTCCAGGGCGCCGTCAGCGGAAACGGCTCAGCTGCCGGCATAGTCGGCCAGGCAGGCGGAATTACAATCCGCGATGACAAAAATGAAATCACAGGTCATATCTACGCAGAGGTGAGCGGATGTCAGGTACGCGCCAATATAACCTCCACCGGATATTTCTCATCCTCATGTCATGATGCAGCCGGAGTAGTCGGTGCAGCACAATACACAGAAATCAAGAACTGCTCTTCTACCGGCACAGTTAATGATTCGGGTGGATATGCCGCAGCAGGCGGTGTCGTGGCCCGTCTGGTCACCGGCGCACGCCTGTCTTCCTCGTTCTCAACCTCTGTCATGACCGGTGTCGGTAATGCCACTATCGGTGGAATCAGCGGTCAGATTCTCTGCTACCTCGGCGGCCTCGTGGGATACGTGCACAGCGCCGAATACATTCGCGACTGTTACAGCTCATCTTATGTGTACAATCCTTCGGCAGCGGCCTCTCCCTATGTCGGCGGTCTGATAGGATATTTCTCCGTAAGCTACGTCTATTCAAACGGCACAAGCTACATGGACAACGTTCCGGAATTCACAAACCTTTACTACTCCGGACAACTGCTGACTCCCTCGGGCACATCGCACAAGAACGTCTACGGTTCGACTTACATACTCGCAAGCTGGACCGGCGAACAGCCATATGATGTCGCATTCCACAATGTCTATTACGACAATCAGGTAGCAATGCTCTCAGGTGATGATATGGGCAAACCGACTGCATACTTCACAAGCGGTCTGCCTGAGAACTTCAGCAGCACCATCTGGCAGACTGAAAGCGGCAAGTATCCTGTAATCAAGTCACTCGCCGCACAGCAAGCTTCCGAAATCTCGGCTGCACCGCTGACTTTAGCCACAGGTCAAACTGCCGAAAAGGTTTCGAAAGATTTCACCATCGACCCCTCGGCCAACGTTAGCTGGGGTATTGTCAACGGCGAGAATATCGTCACCAATACTTCGGCACTTACCATCAGCGGCAAAAATGTCATCATCAAGAATGAATACGCCAACGCCGTTGTCGTGGCCTCGGCAAAAGACGGCTGGAGCCTTAAATACTATCACTTGGGCATCGTTCCCCACTGGTTCGATGGCGAGGGCACTGAGTCCAATCCCTACAAACTCAAGACTGCCGAAGACTTCGAGAAACTTGACACTGCAGTCGGCACCTATGGACAAAGTCACACCGGCGACTACTTCGACGTGATCTACGACATTGACTTTGCCGACTCTCCGTTCCAGGGCATCGCTGCCGGCAAGGGAGCAAACTACTCTTTTGGCGGTGTTATCGACGGCAAAGGGCATACCATCGAGAATCTGAACGTCAAGGGCATCGTATTGGACGGTTCGGGAGCCTTGAGCACAACCGACTCCAAGAGCTTCGTCGGTCTGGTGTCAATGCTTTATTACACCGGAGCAATCAAGAACCTCACCATAGCAAGCAACTGCTCGTTCGAAGGTTTACAATACGTAGGAGCTTTTGCCGGCGCATCGTTCGGTCGATTTGAGAACTGCCGCAACTACGCCGACATTAAAGCCGCCGGCAGCTATTCCGGCGGTATCACCGGATATCTCGGAAACACCACCAACACCAACGGAGAACTCGGTTCGACAGCAGTAATCAGCAAATGCTACAACGCCGGTAAAGTATCAGGTGCATACTCAGCACACGGCGGAATAGTGGGTCAGACCGTCAAGAACGCACTTGTGGAACTCTGTCAGAACGACGCCGACATCAGCGGCACCGCAACCACCGGTGAGACAGCCAAGGTCTCGCACAACAGTGTGGGCGGCATCGTGGGCTTCAACAGCCAGTCAAGCGTGGACCGTTGCGTCAACAACGGCACAATCAACGCCAACTACAGCGTAGGAGGCATCGCCGGTAATAACACTGACAGCTCGGTGACAGGCTGTGTCGACAACGGTCTCGTCTCTTCTATCGACAGCGACACACGCCGCGGTGCCATCATCGGCAATCTCGTTTCATCGACCAACTTGGCTAACAACTACTTCGACAGTTCGATCAACATCAACGGTGCTGCCTCCAACAGCGGTATCACCGGAGCAACCGGTCTGGCATCATCGAAGATTACTTCGGGAGCGGCACTTGATGGTCTGAACCCCGACGACTATGACTTCACTGCCGAGCAATATCCCGTTCTGAAGCTTTATAAGGAAGAAGCTGCTGCCAAATCTCTGAGATCAATGGTGGCGTTCTTCGCCGACGGACAGGCCCGTTCGAATATCAAAAAGACAGTCAACCTCAGCAAAGGCTCCACATGGTCGCTCGCCGACAGCACCGCTTTCAGCATCAGCGAATTTGCACTCGATATCAAAATTCCCGAAGGTCTCAAGGTTGAATCCGACACACTGACTGTTGTCAAGGATGGTTATGTCAAGAGCTTTGCCATCGCCTCTATTCCCACAATACTCGATGGCGAAGGAACTGTCACGGAACCATTCCTGATCAAATCTACCGAAGACTGGATGACGCTCGCCGAATTTATGATCTCAACCAAGTATGAGTATAGCGGTAGCTATTTCAAACTTGTCAACGATCTTGACTTCAACAAAGCTGAAATAGAACTCATCGGTGTCAACGGAACCAAGTTCGGCGGTTCGTTCGATGGCAACAACAAGACCATAAGCAATTACACCTATACCAACGCCAATTCGACATCGGTTGCTACATCATGGAAGGGCGACCACCTCTACCGCGCGGCAAACATAGGTCTGTTCGGAACTCTGGCCAGCGAAGGTGTGATCAAGAATCTCACAATCGACGGAGAATTCACCGGATGCACCCAGATCGGTGCTGTAGCAGGTGAAGTGTACGGTCGCATTGAAAATGTCGAGCACAAGGGCACGATTTACGCATCGAGCAGCACCACGGCTGCCGGAATCGCCAATAAGGTTTACGACGGCGGCGTGATTGCAAACTGCGTCAACAGCGGCAAGGTAACAGCCAAGACCACTAACGTTTCAGGCATTGTCAGCACTGTCAACGCCGGTGCTCTTGTCGAGAATTGCATCAATACAGGCACAGTCAATCCGACCACAACCGGAGCTTACGGTGTCAGCATGACTATCGCCGGCACTGTCCGCAATTCGGGCAACCGCGGCAAGCTTATTGCCACCGGAACTGCAACAGGCGTCGGAGGCACTCTCAACAATACCGGTAAACTTGAAGGCTGCTTCAACGAAGCCGATATACTTCTGGGCGCAACCGGAGGAACCGTTTGTGGTATCATAAACAACACATCCGACAACGCCAAAGCTGCTGCCGGAGAACCTACCTCTTGGATTAAGAACTGCTACAATACCGGAAATCTGAACGGCAAGCAAAATGTCTGCGGCATTGCCTACACCATCAAGAAAGGTGTGCTGATGGAAGATTGCTACAATACCGGCAATATCTCAGCCGTAGGCTCTTACGGCGCGTATGGCATCGCCGGAGCTTTGACCAGCAACAATGACCAACAGCTCCAGCCTACTATAATCCGTCGCGTCTGGAACGGTGGTAAAATCAGTTCAAAAACCGTTGCCTCTTCAGCAAGCTCCGGATTGTTCAAATCTTCAGCTGCCGGCACAATCATCGATGCTTGTTATAACCTCGGAGATGTGACTAATGAATCAGTTGCTACATCAAACTCACAGATTACTGTAACCTGCGGTTTGTTCAACACAATTTCGGGAGGCCACATCACCAATTGCTGGAACGCCGGCAATATCAATGCACAGACAGTCTGCAACGGCGGTATTGCCGGATATGTCTCAGGTACCGACGTGACCCTGATTGAAAACTGCTTCAATATGGGCGACGTAAACGGTTCGAATATGTACAGCAAAAATGGTGTGATGACTGACGAAAAGGCAAACACCAACGGCACGGCCGGAGGCCTGTTCGGATACATATCTGTAGGAAACCCCGTAATCCGCAATTGCTACAATACTGGTAAGGTGAGCGGCAACAACCGCGTAGGCGGCATCTCCGCCGGCATGTTCCGCCCGGATGCAGTAGTCGAAAATTGCTTCAACGTCGGCAAGGTGGAGTGCGAGAACTCATGGTGGAGCGGCACTATCTTCAGCAACAGCGAAGCTTACACCACGGGTGAATCCTATTTCAAAAATTCCAAGAATGTGTATTACGATGCCGATGTAACTCCCGGCACACAGTACCGTGATTTTCCCGGCTCTGCCAAGACAACAGCAGAAATGGTTGCACTTGACCTTGGAGACGCATTTGTCAAAGGATATGGATATCCTTATCTTGCATCGTTCGACAACGAAGATGTTGACCCGGTCAGCGCAGGTGCAGCAGGCATCTCTACTGCAATGCCCATCTTCGGCGAAGATGACACCGCCGACAATGTCAATCAGGTGATACTTCTCGCATCCTCTCCCGCTGTGACTTGGACAGCTGAAGGTGAAGGTGAACTCGAAATCATCGGCAACGAGGCTTATCCCAGAGAGCTCGGCAAGGTCACTCTGACAGCTTCGGCTGCAGATGGTAAGTTCAGCAAGAGCTATGAACTCGATGTCAAGTCGTTCATCAAGCGACCCGACAGCGTGGAAGGCATCGAAAGCGCTAAGGAAATAAAGAGCCTCATCTTTGTTGACATGGAAGGCCGAATCATTCCCGCACCCGCTCAGGGTCAGCCATACGTGGTCAGAATTTCCTACACCGACGGCACCTACGAAGTGCGCAAAGTCATGAAGTGATTCACGCATCATACCCTAAATAAAGAGGGCGGCTCCGCAATGGAGCCGCCCTCTTTATTTAGGCTTACAATTTTTCAGATTTCGTAATCGACGCAGGCGCGGGCTGCTTTGTGGCCGGCCAACAGACCGGCTGCCGCCACGTGGGCCGGGTGCTTTGCATAGCGCTCCACATCGGCCATTGTCGGCACGATAGCTGTCAATACGACATCCCAGTCTTCTGCCGGATTTTCATTCAGGCCGACTTCCATCGACTCAAGACAATCTATCTGTGCCGGCAGCGCCAACAGTGCCTCGGCAAACTGCTGCGCCACTTCGCGACGCTCCTCTGCGCTGCCACTCAGCTTAAATGTAACTATATGCTTTACCATAATAATGTGGAATGTGGAATGTGGAATGTTGAATGTTGAATGTTGAATGTTGAATGTTGAATGTTGTTTATCGGCAAATGCATACGAACAACATTCAACATTCAACATTCAACATTAATTGTAGAGTCGTTCGCGCGCTGCGGCCACCTTCTCGTCTTCGACGTAGTCGTCGTAGTCCATCATCTTGTCGATTATGCCGTTGGGCGTCAACTCAATGATGCGGTTGCAAACGGTCTGTATGAATTCGTGGTCATGGCTCGACATCAGTATCACACCTTTGAAATTCTGCAGCGTGTTGTTGAAGGCCTGAATCGATTCGAGGTCGAGGTGGTTGGTAGGCGAGTCGAGAACCATTGTGTTGGCATCGGTGAGCATCATGCGCGCAATCATGCAGCGGATTTTCTCACCTCCCGACAGCACTGAAGCCTTCTTGAGCACATCCTCGCCGCTGAAAAGCATCTTGCCTAAGAAACCCTTCAGATATATCTCCGACGAGTCGCTGCTGTATTGACAGAGCCAGTCGACAAGATTGAGGTCGGTGTTGAAAAACGCGCTGTTGTCGAGCGGCAGATATGCAGTGGTGATGGTCTGTCCCCACTCGTAGTCGCCGGCATCAGCCTTGCGGTTGCCGTTGATAATCTCGAACAGCGCAGTCATGGCACGCGGGTCGCGGCTCAGGAACGCCACCTTATCTCCTTTCTCAATCTGGAAATTAACATCGTTGAAGAGCACCTCGCCATCGACCGACGCAGAGAGACCTTTCACCTCGAGAATCTTGTTGCCCACCTCGCGGCTCGGCGTGAAGATAATGCCGGGATAGCGGCGAGTCGAGGGCTGGATTTCCTCCACATCGAGTTTCTCGAGCATCTTCTTGCGGCTGGTGGTCTGCTTTGACTTGGCCACGTTGGCAGAAAAGCGTCGGATAAACTCCAGCAGCTCCTTGCGCTTCTCCTCGGCCTTCTTATTGGCGGCCTGTTGCTGACGCAGGGCGAGCTGCGACGACTGGTACCAGAAGTCGTAGTTGCCGGCAAAGAGCGATATCTTGTTGAAGTCAATATCGAGTGTGTGGGTGCTGACGGCATTGAGGAAGTGACGGTCGTGGCTCACCACGAGCACCGTGTTCTCAAAATTGGCAAGATAATTCTCAAGCCATGCCACGGTGTCGAGGTCGAGGTCGTTGGTAGGCTCGTCGAGCAGCAGGTTGTCGGGGTTGCCGAACAGAGCTTTTGCCAGCAACACGCGTACCTTCTCGTTGGCGCTCATATCCTTCATGAGCATATAATGGCGGTCCTCCTTGATGCCGAGGCCGCTGAGCAGTGCTGCAGCGTCCGACTCGGCGTTCCAGCCTTCGAGCTCGGCAAATTTCTCCTCAAGCTCGGCGGCCTTGATGCCGTCTTCGTCGGTGAACTCCTCTTTTGCATAGATGGCGTCCTTCTCCTGCATAATGTCCCAGAGCACCGTGTGGCCGCGGAGCACGGTCTCAATCACAGTGCACTCGTCAAACTCAAAGTGGTTCTGCGACAGCACGGAGAGGCGCTCGCCGGGACCGAACGTCACCGAGCCGTGTGTGGCCGGAAGCTCGCCAGAGAGTATCTTCATCAGCGTTGACTTGCCGGCGCCGTTGGCGCCGATAATGCCGTAGCAGTTGCCTCGGTTGAAAGTTAGATTTACGTCCTGAAAGAGCACGCGTTTGCCGAACTGCATGCCCAAATTGTTTACCTGTATCATCTTCTGAACTTCGGATTCTGTTTCATTTGTTTCATCATCTTCATCGGGTTCTTCATGTTTGTGGCCATGTGCATCATTTTGCGCGTGTCCTCAAACTGCTTCAGCAGGCGGTTCACCTCCTGGAGTGTAGTGCCTGAACCCTTGGCTATGCGCTGGCGGCGCGAGCCTTTGATGATGTCGGGGTTATGACGTTCGTAGGGAGTCATCGAATTGATAATGGCCTCGATACCCTTGAATGCGTTGTCGTCGATGTCGATATCCTTGATAGCTTTGCCCACGCCGGGAATCATCGAGGCGAGATCCTTCAGATTACCCATCTTCTTGATCTGCTGAATCTGGTTCATGAAGTCCTCGAAATCGAACTTGTTCTTTTTAAGTTTCTCCTGGAGTCGTTCGGCCTCTTTCAGGTCATACACCTCCTGGGCACGCTTGGCGAGTTCGACGATGTCGCCCATGCCGAGGATTCGGTTGGCCATACCCTCGGGGTTGAATTCCCGGATATCCTCGAGCTTCTCGCCGGTACCGACATATTTGATTGGCTTGTTGACCACGGCGCGGATTGAAAGAGCGGCACCACCGCGGGTGTCGCCGTCGAGTTTGGTGAGCACCACGCCGTCGAAGTCGATGCGGTCGTTGAATGCCTTGGCGGTGTTGACAGCGTCCTGACCGGTCATCGAGTCGACCACAAAGAGAGTCTCCTGCGGATGCAGGGCATTCTTGACGCGTTCGATTTCGTCCATCATCTGCTCATCGACGGCAAGACGTCCGGCGGTATCGACAATCACCAGGTCGTGATGGTTCTCGCGGGCATACTTGACGGCATTGAGCGCAATCTGAACCGGATCTTTGCTTTCTTCTTCGGTGTATACGGGCACTTCGATGCTCTCAGCGAGGACACGCAGCTGCTCGCGGGCAGCTGGACGGTACACGTCCGCACCGACCAGCAGCGGGCGCTTGCCTTGGGTAGACTTCAGCTTCTTGGCCAACTTGCCGGCAAAAGTTGTCTTACCGGCACCCTGAAGACCTGACATCAGAATCACAGCCGGATTGCCGTCGACGTTCAGAGGAGCGGCATCGCCACCCATGAGCAGAGCCAGCTCATCATGCACAATCTTGACCATCAATTCCTTAGGCTTGAGAGCGTTAATTACGTTCTGACCAAGTGCTTTCTGCTTGACGGTATCGGTAAACGACTTGGCTACCTTGTAGTTGACATCGGCATCGAGCAGTGCGCGGCGCACATCCTTGAGCGTCTCGGCGATGTTGATCTCAGTGATGCGGCCTTCACCTTTAAGTATTTTGAATGAGCGTTCAAGACGCTCTGACAGATTTGCAAACATAGTATAGAATTTAGAATTTAGAATTTAGAATTTAGAATTTAGAAACTGCTGTTCAAACTGTCGGTCTCTAAATTCTAAATTCTGAACTCTAAATTAGTTTATTGGTGGCAGTGTCGGGAAAAATCACTCTTGGTTTCAAATCGGCAGCCTCTTCGGGGGTAACCATGGCGTAGGTGATTATAATCACCACATCTCCCGGCTGGGCCTTGCGAGCCGCGGCGCCGTTGAGGCAGACCACTCCCGAGCCGGCTTCACCCTCAATCACATAGGTATCGAAACGCTCGCCGTTGTTGTTGTTAACTATATACACGCGCTGTCC
>N._albigula_661_foregut__coassemble_77_pt1 | contig 12323 bp, 7 predicted proteins | sample N__albigula_661_foregut__metabat2_high_PE_002 | metagenome-assembled genome bin N
TGCTCTTACTCGCAGCTGCGCAAGAAGCAGGCATCGATACACTCGGTATCCGTGCATCCGGTCCATTGAGAATGTTTCTGCAAATTGCTCTTGGGCAGTAGATTGACATCGAGTGTGTAATAATTGAGGTCAAGGGCGCCCCATGGGGCGCTAAGATCGGCATTATTGGGATAATTGTCGGTTACGTCAAGCAGCACGCTGAAATTACTTGCCCAATAGACGGCTCCCGGGCGGTGCCAGAGGTCATAAAGCAGAGGAAGTTTTGCTGAATTTCCGGCATCCATATTTCCGGTTCGACCGGTTGCGTATCGAAGCGTGCCATCCGTACTGTTTGCGGGATCTCCGTTCATGGTGTCATTTGCGCGACGATGGCCGAAGCCTGACTGGCCGATTGGGAAGAAGATGTTACGGCCATTGTATATGTCTTTGGTTTCGGCATCATTGTAATAGTATACAAACACGCCACGCATGCCGTAACTCTGGTCACCGTTGCGGCTATAACCATATGCCTCGGACATCTTGGTCTTGACACCGGTGGCACCATCGGCATAGAGCACACCGAAGCCATGCGAGATCATCCTGTTTATCTTATTGGCTTCGCGGTCTTTCGGACTGCACATAAGCGTGCGGTAGTCCTCGACAGTAGCGACATTCATTCCGGCGAACCTCGCCTGACCCGTCGTGGTGACATCACCTTCGATGCTTGACCAGTCGAATTTGCCAACGCCTGTGCCGTCGGCATTTTTGCGAAGTTGCCATCCTCCGTCGGCGGTTGCGTCCACCAGATAGAGACCGCCAAATGCGCTCGCCGGCTTGAAATCGCTGCTTGTCGGCAGCGTATTGTACGCCCACCAGGGCACATTGTTGCTTGCGTCGATGGGGTCTTTGATGTTACCGAATTTAAACATCGAGCCTTCGTCGCGCGGGTCATCGGCAAGCAGGCCGGCATGTATGAAGTTGCGTGTCTGCCACTTCTTGCCACCCTCGTAGAGCTCGACCGGGTTGTAGCCCTGGCGCACGAATATAAGATGCACGCAGGTGTAGTTGTTATACCTGACACGGATAATGGCATTGTGCACCTTCGGGCCGCGGTTCATCTTGTTGAATATCACATTGAACGACACCGTCGAACCGGTCGGTCCGCTGACAGTCTGGCGACCGTTGAGAGTGATAAAGTTGGGATCCAGCGGATCGCTGACAACTTCGGCCATCCAGGGACCATCTGACTCGAAAGGAGCGAATTCGTCTGAATGTCCATCTTCCAGTTCCATCAGGGTGACCGCGAAGTTGGTATTGTTGCCCGAACTCCGGTAGATGCCCTTCGGATTGGGAATTCGCTTCACCTGTATCACACGCATCACCTTGATGTCGGTCGTTTCGTCGTCAAGGTATATAGTGACGCGGACATATGCCACGCGTCGGCTGCCGTCGTAGACGTTCTGACCCGAAAAACCGGACTCCTTTACAAGGTTCTTGGCACGGGTGAACACCGGGATGTTGATGCGGTATGATTTCTCCGCGCCCTTAGGCAGCTCTACGGTATATGCCTCCCTCTCCTTATTCGACGGGTCGGCTTTTGGATTGACAATATTGTACTCGCGTATACTTTCATCCTTATCGTTGCCTTTGCTTTTGCCGTAGAAGTATGCGTCGTTGATATGGTCGTTGGCTACACTTGTGACACCCACATCATCATATGTGATCACATGTTTGGAGGTCTCGCGAAGCGACAGGAATCCGTTGCCAAGATACATGGTTTTTCCCTTAAGATCTCCGCTGGTATATTTATTGCGGGTGAACGATGCCGTGGTAGGGTCATGAAGCTTTCTCTCCTCTTCGGTGAAGCAGCTTTGCGTTTTCATAGCCTCGTCGTAGAATTCCGAACTCTCATCTTCGGGCCACCACTCATTGCCCACAATCTCGGCTGTCATCCTCACCACAGTGCGGCCCTCGGTGGGCGTATAGCGGAAGTGCAGTGTGGAGTCATGGTCGTAAAGATATGACACGTAGTAAGGGTCTTTGTACTGGAATCTCTCCGTGTGAGGATATTCGATATGCCAGTCCACATCATTACCGTTACCTCGCAGCGCCAATGTCAGCTTCAGGTGGTAGTTGCGCTCCACGTCAAAGTTCTTCTTGACATCTTTGCCTAACATAAAGCGGTAGATTATCTTGCCATCCGACACCTCACCGTTGGTGTTGAATTCATAATATGCCTCCACCTCGATATATGAACCGTAAGGCACATTGTCTTTCATGTCATCAGTGCCGACCACGGTGCCGTCTTCGGCGGGATGCTGCTCCTTGTTGGTCTTGTCGGTTTCGGTGTCGCCCTGCATGTTCTCGTAGAGAAAGAGCGAGGGTGCTGACTCTGAGTGGAAGTCGGGAGACTCGGGTGCGGCTTCAAAGTCGCGCGTGGCATGTTTGATTACGAGATTAGGGTGTCCTTTGCTGACGTAAGGCCACTGCCGGTGGTCATCACCGGTGCCGAATATGATGTCATCACCCTTTGAATCGCCATCGGGGCGATAGTCCTCACCCTTGTAGCTGTGCATTTGCTCTTCGGACGTTACGGCGCTTTTCATTCCGAGACTCACCCCCTTGGGAATGTCGTGGATAGTGGCGCGGCGCACGTAGACTTTGATATTGTCGCGCAGGTTGGAGCCGTCGAAGTCTACAGTCACCTTCGACAGGCAGCGGCGCAGCCATGCGTGCACACTCATGCCGGGGCGCGAAATCTCCACACGCACGCCGTTCATGTCCTCGCTTGTGATTGGTGAATTGTCGAGCTTCTTGTTGTTGAAGTTGCCGAGCAGCTCGAAGTTGTTCAACTGGTTATCCTCATCCCATGTGCGGCGATGCTCGAGAAGAGTCTCGCGTTTCTGAATATCTTCGTTGAGTTGCGACCCGCTTTCGGTGAGCGCCGTAATTGTCTTGGTCAGCAGGCGTCCGGCCTCGTCTCGCTTGCCGAGGTTGGCCACCGCATAGAGGTAATAGTTGCCGTAGGGTATGGAAGCCTCGAATTCGGCGTGACGCGTATACGCTTCGGCTGTGATTCCGCCCGACGCGTTCTGGTCGGTGCGGTCTTCCGAATCGACTTTCAGTTTATTGCCCTCGGCTGTGATTTCCATCGGGAAACCCTCCATCAGGTTACCTTTCAGGTCATAGGCTAACAGACAGAGGTCATCGAGAGTGTCCATCGTCTTACCGCCCATGGCGCGTGTGGAAACGCCCGACTGGGTGAAGGGATCAAAATTAAGCGTGAATTTCACCGTGGTGTCACCCTCGGGGTATTCGCCGTTGCCGTAATAGTCAAAGCCTTCGTCCACACATCCGCACATGGTCACAGTCAGAACCAGTGCAATCAGTGATATCGCTATATTGTTAAGTCTTACAGCTATATTGCCAAGTCTTATATGTTTCATTTTTCTTTTATCTATAAGAAATCCTTTTCATCACGGAGGGCCGTGCCATTGATCGGAGTTTGCGGCGTCGGGCCGACTGCTCAGACTGACTTTCCGAATCGGGCCAGTCGCGTGTGCTGCCATCCTCATACCATCGCAGCTCCTCTTCGTACTCACCCTTTGCGGCGTTATAGACGCGCACGATATAGGTGCCTAAATAGTCCTTCATTGTCGAATCCTGACGGAACTGGAAACCGTTGGCCTGCACGATTTCATCGCCCTTGATATCTTTTGTGGTCAGCGATGCTCTGCCCTTTTCGTCATAGACCACGCGGTAGAACGCACCATTCTTGTCGAGCACAAACAGCGGACGGTCGTCCGGACCATGTTTGTGTTCGGGCACATCATCGCCATGGTATGTGCCGCCGGTTGTCTTCTCGCGAATTATGACCATATTGCCGCCCGGACGGTCTTTCTCGAAGATATATTCATAATCGACCTCGTTCGAACCATGTATATAGTCTTTAAGCACCACCTCCTTGCAGAGAATCGATTTATCTTCGAAATATTGTATCAGCAGGTCGCCGTCGGGGTCGCGTGTCAGCACGTCGCCCTTCGAATCGATAACATCATAAGTACCGTCTTCGTAGCGCTTTATGATGATATTGCCATCTTTGTCGCGGTCAAGGCCATACCAGGGGTCGAGCTTCACGCCGGTATATGGCTGCACGTCAGCAATAAGGCTGAGCTTGCCATCCTCCTCGATGGTGATGTTGACGACCACATGCGAGTTGCGGGGCAGATCGACCATAGGCCGTGGAGATGCCTGGGTCTCGCCGGGCATCAACCAGAGTAGATTCTTCCACACATCCAGGTCCTGGCCGTCGAGAGAGATGGTTACCCTCTGGGGCGCGTCTCCCTTCAGACCTTCGGGCACATAGAACGCCGGCACAGCCTCGACGGCAACTGTCATCTGCGTCGGCAGATTGAGCGGCGACGCGAGCGTGTAGACATATTCCTGCTCGCGGGCAGTCTTGGGGGTGCGGTAGTCAGTCATCTGCCAACGGTCGTCGCTCCCCTTCTCCCAATCGGCATCGGGAAGCATAAATTCACGGTCGGCTATACGGTCGATACGGATTTTTTCGAGAGTATGGTTGAACTTCGAGCGGTTGACGATTCTGAAACTATATTTCACCGCGGCGCGGTGGATCACATAGTCACGCTCCACAACTTCCTGATCGGCTGCAATTTCTTCGGTATATATGGCCGAGATGGGCAACGGAGTCTTGAACGAAAGGCCTCTGCCTCCGATGCTGTTATGCTCCAAGGCAATGGTGAGTTTCTTCAGGTTCTCCACATTGACTTTTGCTCCGGGGCGCAAGGACTCGAAATAGAGCGGCAGGGACTCGACACCTCCGGCTATCTCCATGCCGCTGTTGTCGATTGAATACCCCTCTTCGTTGGCGAAGAGCAGAATGGTCTTGGTGTCGGGACTCACCACGCGGTATTCATACTCACCGGCTTCAATTGCATTTGTAAGGTCGTAATGATTGTTGTGCTCCACGAAGCCATCTCCGTTGATGACTATCACACGGAGACTCTCCATGTTTTCGCCCTCGATGCCCCACTTGTCTTCTTCGTTGTCGAAGTTTCCGAAGAATTCAGATCCTGCGCGTGTGGTTGCATCTTTCTGACGAGCCACAGATGCTTCGGGCATATTTACCCTCACATGTATATAGGCATGACCACGGCCACCGCCGGTTTCCGGAGTCTCCGGATCGGCAGCGCTGCAGCCCACGAGCACCAGTGCTGTAACCACCGGGATGACTAACCGTGGCACGATGGCTGAAAAATATTTTATAAACGAAAGGGGCATGATTTAATTTTTGATATCGTTGACGCGTACCGTCCAGTCATCGACCTTCACGATGGTCTTGTTCCAAGTGCGGTTGTCATCAAGGAAGAAGAAGAATTGCCAGTCGCTCTTGCGGTCGAGAAATTCCTGGTCGCCGGCCCAGCTGTAATGTCCGTTGCGCAGGTCGAGCATATAGTATTTCAAGGGCAATTCGATCACCTTGGTTGCAGTCGGCAGGTGGGTAACCCTAAGCACCGGCTTGCGTTTCATCATCAGACGCGAAGTGCTCAGGTCTCCATATGCCAACTTGACTTCGGTTATGACGCGGGTATCGTTAAGAGTCTCGGCCGAGCCCGACGAAAGACTTCCCTTATCCCACGCAGTGTAGGTGACATTACCGTTGTCAACCAAGTCGTTCGAATGGTCGAACAGCGTGTTGTCGTCGATAATCTCGAAATCGTAGTCGTTGCCGTCGAGCGGCTCATAGTTGAGATTCTGCAGAAGAATACGGAAGGTATTGGTGTTCTTCATCATCGGCACGGTCACCTTGGTGCGTTGTGGTGCAACCTTCACGTTGGCATAGACAGAGCCGTAGAAATGGTCGTGGAGGTGTCCACGCTCATTGCCGCGCTCCAGACATTCCGGGTTCAGCTGCATGCCTGCTTCGGTGTCGAGTGTGCCGAAGGCCGGAACGGTGGTGTAGGAGAAAGAACTCTTCTCGCATGTCGCTCCGCCGTAGGCTATGAGACGGTAGTCGCCTTCGGGCAGGTCGTCGATTATCATGCGGTAGTCTTCGTCGGCAAGCGCGCCGCTGGTCTCATGGATGGTGCGTACGAACCTTCCGTTCGAGTCGTAAATATGGAGCGACAGACAGTCTACCTGCTTATGAAAGGCATTGGCGCGGTCGAGGTTGTAGTCATATATGAACCTCACCTCCAGTCCCTGCGGACAGGGTTCGGGATCATCCTCTTTGACGGCCATGCAGCCTCCTGCGAGAAGACTCAGTCCCAAAAGAATGCCATTCGTAATCGTTTTATATGCAAAATATTTCATATCAGTCGAAATATCGGTATATGTTGATTCCGTTTTGCCGGAATTATTGTATTCAGTTTAAGAGTTGGTTTCGGATTTATGCAAAACCAAAATTGATTATCTCCGAGGAGTTGCGTTTCGGTGAACCGGAACGGTTTGAGGTTTTGAAGTCGAGAGGTATAATGCTTTAAAAAGAAGTAAGACCGGGCAGCCGGATGTTCTGTTGAGGAGCGTCGCGGCTCCCCGGCCTTTTTGATTATGAATAATTCTGTTTATGCAGGATTAGAACTCGATGTTGTTCACACGTACCATCCAGGGCACAACGCGTACCGACACCTTGAGGTAGGTCTTGGGGTCCTCATCGGGATCGTGGGGATCTTCGGGATCCGGATCGTCTTTGGGGTCTGAGGGGTGACCGAACTCAGAAACAGATGTCACAGCGAGCTTGTAGATGTTGTTGCGGACTGTGCCGAACTCCATAGCGCCCATTGCCGCAGGATTACCGTTGTCATTGTGACGGTTGCGGTAGAGATAGTATACATAGTAGTGAGCGTTCTTCTGGCCGTCGAGCGTAGCGCGATAGATCTTGAACGTATTGTTGTTGGCCTCAGAATCGCAGTTCTTCAGATTCTCGTCAGCCACCTTGAAGATGGTCTTGCCTTCGGGAGTAGTCTCGGTTTCGAGATATTCAGCTCCGAACACTTTCACAAAAGCCTGACGCAGAGTGTTGGTATCGTCGAGCTGCGAAGCCATCTTGCGGAGAGCTACGATGTCGCCGTACATCACACCGTTGAACGAGTAGATGTCGTTCTTTGTAGCCATTGCAGTCGCAAGGGTGCTACCTGCTTTGGGATTTACAATCTCAGCTTTGAACAGAACACCGGTAGAGATACCTTTCTTTTGTGCGGCAACGGCGGGAAGAGTGTTCTCTGTCACATAGCGCCAGATTTTGTAGCCAAGCTTTGAACCCTCGGGAAGTTTATCGCCCCAGTTTTCGTCGTTGTCATCTTCACCGTTGAACGATGCCAGGTCTGTGTATTTGTAGAACGATGTGTCATCATAAGGAGTAAACATGCTCTGTGCAAGATACTTGTTGAGGAACTCGTTGCCGAACTGCGTAGTTTTGGTAGCGAAGTTGGGGCTTACCACCCAGTTGTTGCGGGTTTCGGTGCCGCAGAGATCCCAGTTGGCGTCAGTACCGTCATCGCTGACGCGGGGCAGCAGGTAGTATTCCTTGGCAATAGTGATGGGAGCCATCGAGAGGAACTTGACGCTTGCCATTGCGTTCTCGGGCACGCGGTCTTTATCCTCGAGGTTCACGTCATAGACCGGATAAGTGTTGTCGTTGGTCTGCTTGAAGTCGAAACGGCTCACAACGCGGGCCACGTCAACTGCGCCAAGATCGAGAGCCTTCTCGGGTGTGGTGTAGTTGCGTTTCAGCTCAGTTTCCGTGGGAAGGTTCTTGTAGGGGATAGCCTTGTTGGGAGCGTTAGCCATCAGGAAGTTACCGTTCTTCCAGGGACCCTGATTGTTGTCAATGCTCGTGATGGTCATGATTTTGTCGACAAAATCAGATGTGGAGAAGTCCTGGTCAACGTTGATAAGACCTTCGGCGTTGCAGAATGCGAAGATGTAGACACGCTTCTCGGCAGCCTTCTGAATTTCATCCTGACGGAAGTTCAGTCTGTAGACGGGTGATGACTCGTTGAAGTCATCGGCCGGCGTGGCGCTTGTGGCGCTTACTGCTACCGGAGTGAACTTCTTTGTATCAGAGTCATAGGTGGCGAGAGCTACGATGACGTTGTTGACATTGTTCTCATAAGTCTTACCGATTTCATAACCGTCGGACGAGTTTGTCGGGTCATTGTAATCTTCTGTTTTGCTGCGTGTTCCAGTCGGCAGATAGAGCTGGATTTTAGCGTGCAGGCGCTCTCCTGAGTCAGTTGTTCCGCCGTTGTTGATTCCGGGTTCCTCAGACGAACAGGATGAAAAACCTAAGCATATTGCCGTTGCGGCGAGCAACGAAAAACATTTTAGTTTCATTTTGTTGGTGTTAAATTAAAAATATTTATTTGTATTATTTTATTTCGATTAAGTAATTGTGAAACAATGTATTAATTCATTTATCAGACTTACTTATGCGCTCTTAGAGCTCGAGAGCCTTGAGGTTTTCGCGGGCTTCGGGCAGTGTAGCAGCATTTTTAAAGAGTTCGGCAGCTTTGTCGTAGTTGCCTTTTGCCACCTCGATCACACCACGGGCATTTTCTGCCTCGGGTGTCATTCCGGCACCTTCGAGGAGTTTTGAAGCTTTGTCGAGATCACCTTTGTTGATGGCAGCCACGGCAGCATTGAGTTTGGCTGTCGGGTCGTTGGGATAATGCTTCAACGCAATGTCGATTACTTCGTTGAAGTCATCGCTGCCTTCGTCGTAAAGACGTGCCACACGCATCATCTGGTTGAGCGTCATCAGTTCGGGTGACTTCCTGATTACTTCGGCCAGCTGCGGGTCGCTCATAGGTTTGAGGCGTGTGGAGATCTCAAACGAGGTGGCACGCAGTTTCGGGAAGATCTCGGGCAGTATATATGAGCGGTAGAGTGAAGCGAAACGTTTGTCGGTTTTCAGTGTCTTCTCCTTTCGGTCGTAATCGGCCGGACCATAAGCGGGCTCATCGATGAGTGCCAACAGTTCGCGGCGCTGCTCCGATGTCAGGCGGTCACTCTTCTCTACAAATTCTCGGAATTCGCCCCAGTTCTCGGCCACGGCGTCATATTTGGCCCTGCCGGCGGGCAGGTTGTATTTCTTTCCGAGGTATTCGGCAAGTGCGCGTGAACGTCCGGTTGACAGTTCTTCGTTGTGCACGTAGGGAGATTCGGGCGATGCGTAGCCCACCACTTTGATTGACGAAATTTCCACATTGGGGTTTGACAGCGCATACTGCACACTGTCGTCGATCACCTTGAGTTGCTCACGGTTGTCGATCCGCTGACCATTGCGGCAGGTGTATGGGCTGTCGTGCAGCACAGTGCGGTCCACCTCAAACTGCACTCTGGCGCGGCCCTCGTGGATGGTGACAGGCAGCTCGGTGACTTCGGGCGTCTTGTAGGCTGTCTTCACCTCAGGCGTCAGTCCTAAAAACTCATTTTCGCCCATGCGGCTGCCATATTCATGTCCGCAACCGCAACTGTCGCCTACAAGCACAAGGCGGGCCGACGGACTGCGCATCCATTTGGCATATGGCACGGTGTGCGAATATTCGATATGCTGCTGTTTGCCGTTGAGGCGTCGCAACTCCTGAGCCACAACATAGTCGTGCTCGCCGCCACGCTTTATTGTGCCGCGCTGCCAGGCATAATGCATGTTGCGACCATTGACCAGAATCGCCGGAAGAACCTCGCGGTTACCGTTGCCGTCTTCAAGTACGGGGCTTACATAGAGCTGCTGGTTCGGTTTGAGCTTGAGCGAATCCAACACAAAGTCGATTTTGACAGCCACCTGATTATCGTAAACCTTGATTGTGCTTTTGCTGTTCAGAATATCTGCTGCCGACGCAAATGCGCTCGCTGCGATGAGCATAAAAGCCAGAGCCGGTTTTATGATTTTCATATATTTTTATAGAGATATTTATAAGTTAGGTTGAATGTCCTGGTGAGATTGTCACGCACGGACCATGGCTTATGCCTGGGTCTATTCTTAGAATATATAGAGAATGGAGATGCCCAATTTGGTTATGCCGAGGTAATTGGTTCCGCCGCTGCCGGTCTTGACACCGCACTCGCCACATGAGAACCGGTCGTAACGCGCGTAGCCGTAGCCGGCTCCAATCTCAGCCTCAAGGTTCCAATGGCGTGCCAGAATCCACTGGTAACCATATGTGACGCCTGCGCCGACAAACCAGCCCTGATAGCGCTTGTCTCTGACAGCCTTGGTAAGATTGTCGCCACCGAAAAATCCTCCTGGGATGGGAAGCGATACGTTCTGCGCGTTGTATTCCCCGCCAAATGCGTGGACTCCAAAGAAATGTCCGTTATAGGGTGCACATGTCCACCACCGGTATTCGGGCATCAGCACCCAGTGCTTCGCCTTGCGGTTGCCATGGCTGTCGCTGCTGAATGTCCAGGGATTGAGACCGTACACCAAATTTACCGTAGACTTCTCGTTTACACGCAATTCGGCCCCGATGTTGGGAGTTGTAGTGGCATCATAGAGCAGGTTGGTCTTTATCGCCAACTGGGCATGCGCACAAAAGCTTGTGAGCGCACCTGCAAGAACAGTCGCTATGATTATCAAATGTCTCGTCATCGTTTTGTCAATTCTCTCTTTAGTTTGTAAGTATATGTCCTTATAATTTCTCCTGTAAATATTCGTAATACCGGACAGAAAGCGTAATCCGGACTAATGGGTCAGTCGATACGGATATGAACGATTTTTAATTATAAGTCAGAAGGCTGTTGGTACAGCAGTAAAGGTGATGTTAAAATTCACGCATTAAATAATTTGCAAAATTAATATATTTTTGCAAATTATTCATAAAAATTTTTGTTAAATTTTAGAATTTCCCTTATTACAGTCTATTTGTAAGTCAGTTGAGCAAGTTTGATCCATGATGATGGGCGTTATGAACAGATGCTACAGCTTTTGTGCGGCTAATATTTATTTTTGACAAAATATCATTGCCGGGAGCTTGGTGTCCGGTTAGTTGGCCTTACAGTCCAATCGGCCGTTTATAAAAAAGATACGTGGACTGATTCACCATATCTTCAAATGATGGTCCTAGGAAAACCTTGAGTGCGAGATATGAAATTAGCAGCCCACGCTATAGCGTGAGAACCGCCTTGTTATCTCCTGCACTCTTTGAAAATTTCCTAGGTTTTCATTTGCAAGATAAGTAAAACGTTTCTTTAATATGATATTAAAATGTTGGGCCAGTCCTCTGACTGACCCTGCAAAGTTATAAAATTTTTTACAATAGAAAGTAACTAATTAAAAATTTTCTAACTTCCGTAGCAATATTTAACAAATCTGCGGCCATCCGTCTATCCGCAATCCATCCGCGATGTGTTGAAATTATTTATGAATTCTGACCTAATCCTTGAGGTAGTACCGGATGGTGGAGACTACACGCACTTTTTTGATATAGGGGGTGTACTGGTCGCGGTCTTCGATGGAGAACTGACCCTGCGACGCTGACTTGATCTTGCCTAACTTGCTCTGCGAGTCCTCGGCAAACTTGTCGGCGGCCTGTCGCGCGTTCTTTGTGGCATCGGCCACCATGTCGGGCTTTATCTTGTTGAGGTCGGTAAACTCATAGAGCGTCTGGTAGTTGTAGTCGCCGGCCACAATCGCTATGCCCTGCGCCATAAGCTGCGACTGCTTTGCCATAAGCGTGTTCACTTTCTCGACCTGCGAGCTTGTCACAACGACCACCGACGTGACATTGTAGCGGTATGGCGCCCGTTGGCCGCCGTAGTTGTCGGCCTGCATGTCCTGCACCTTCGGTGCGTTGACCGAAAATTCTTTTTCGGTGAGTCCGTTGCTCTTCAGAAAGTTCACAATGGCGGTGTTGGTCGATTCCACTTCGCCGTATAGCTGGGCGAGGTTGTCGCCCACCATCTTGCTCACGATAGGCCAGGTCACTTTGTTGGCCTGCACCTCGCGTTCGCTCAGACCGCGCACGGTCACGACGCGCGAGTTCTCGGAGATGCGACCGAAGCCATTGCAAATAAATATGCCCAACAACGTCAGGCCAACAGCCAGCACCACGGCGGGCACCCATGTGCATAGAATTTTAATGCGGTCAGAAGAACCGCAGGAGGTAATCTTATCCATAATCAAATTATCAGTTACTAATTAGACAACAACACATGATCTCTGTGGGTTTTACACAATCGAACTTATCCTTACTTTAATTCTTGTAGCATCGCGGCTGAGCCGCGATTAACCCTTGGGAACTTAAGCCTCCGGCTTGAGGCTTGCATCGGCGGCCATCCGTTGCTCCGCGTTCAATCCGCGCTGTGTTAAAAATTAGCGCCAT
>N._albigula_661_foregut__coassemble_79_pt1 | contig 12311 bp, 10 predicted proteins | sample N__albigula_661_foregut__metabat2_high_PE_002 | metagenome-assembled genome bin N
TTTGCTGATTTCTACCATTGAGTCGTATTATCAGGGCCGGCGTGACCTATTCAAAGGTCTTGCACTTGATTCGCTCACCGAAGAATGGGAACCCCATGAGATTCTGCATCTTGACCTGAACACTGGAGATTTTCACAACGATGAGTCCTTGAATCAGTATTTGGATTATATCCTGTCGGGATGGGAAGAACAGTATGGCATAACTAAGATAGCCGCGATGCCGAGCCAGCGCTTTGGCGCCGTGATAAAGGCGGCCTACGAGCGAAGCGGCAAAAAGGTGGTCATACTTATCGACGAGTATGACAAACCGATGCTGACGGCCATCGACGACGAACCGCTGTCAGACCGGTTCCGTGCAGTCATGAAATCGTTCTACGGCAATCTCAAGTCGCAAGACAACTATATTGAATTTGCGATGCTTACCGGCGTGTCGCGCTTCAGCAAGGTCTCAATCTTCTCTGACCTCAATAACTTGCGCGACATATCGTTCGAGCCGATGTTTTCCGGCATATGTGGCATCAACAACGAAGAACTTGACAATTATTTCCGCGTCGGCATCGAATGTCTGGCCGAAAGATATGGTAAAACCTACGAGCAGACAAGGCAGGAACTGAGAAGACGCTATGACGGATATCATTTCTGTGAGACTCTTGAAGATATCTACAATCCGTTTAGTATTATAAATGTATTCTCATCGCTTAAGTACAGCAATTACTGGATAGCATCGGGTACTCCGTCGTACGTGATCAAGCTACTAAAAAAATATCACAAACCGCTCCACGACATCGAAGGCTTCAAGATTAAGGCTACCAAACTGGCCACAGAAGGGATTATGTCGAAGGAATTGATACCGACACTCTATCAGTCCGGCTATTTGACTATCAAGAGCTATAACGAGCGTTTCGACCAATACGTCTTGGGTTATCCGAATGCGGAAGTGGAGCAGGGTTTCATAGAGTTTCTTCTGCCTTATTACCTTGGAGAGAATCGCCGTGATTCCGAATTCAATGTCGAGGAGTTTGTTTATGACATTCAGGAAGGCCGTCCTGAGAGCTTTATGAAGCGTGTGGACAGCATGCTCCGCGGTGTGCCACATCTTGGAAAGGAGGATTCGCACGAACATACATTCCAGAATGCGATCTATCTTATCTTCAAGATGGTTGGATTTTATACGCAGATGGAAGACCACACATCCGACGGATGGATAGATATGGTTATAACTACCGGCGATTTTGTCTACGTGTTTGAGTTCAAGGTCAACAAAAGTTCAGCAGAAGCTCTCGGTCAGATTCAAGACAAAGAATACTGGAAAAAATTTGAGGCAAGCGGCAGGCGAATTTTTCTGATAGGCGCCAACTACAGCACTGAGACAAAAGCTCTCGACGGCATCGACATTGACATCGTCACTATGTAGACGGAAATTTTTTCTAATCCCGCAAATCTTCGTCAAAAAATTCGTATATTTGCAGACGTATATTGTTTTAATGTTATGATGCGTGATAATAACACATTGGCAGAAATCAGGAAGTTGGTCAAGAAGCTCTTTGCCAACATTCAGGCTTCTGTATATCTATATGGTTCACGCGCACGTGGCGACGCACGCAATGATTCTGATTGGGATATTCTAATTATAACAGATGATGCTGTCGATAAGAAGACCTGCTTTGAGAAGTTTGCGTATCCGTTCACCGAAATAGGATGATTGCTTGGAGAGCAGATTACGCCTCTGCTATACACCAGCGCCGAATGGAAAGCTCAGCAGAACACAGCTTTCTATCATAACGTTCAATCCGACAGCATTAAATTATGATACTCTATATTGAGGGCGTTGCGGCGCAGGTCGGCGGGTTTGGCACGCTTCAGGCAAGTGCCTTTCAGGAGCCGGCTGATGGTTTCAGGATTGCTGTCCAGGATTTGTTGTGGCGTCAGATTCACTATTTGTGGCAACGGCTCGGGAGTTGACACGCAGTGGTCTGCATCTTGACCGGAATATCGGTTGCCCTGCTTATTGGCGTGTCGGTTGTGGGGACAAGCGGCCATGCAGCGGTCGCAGCCGAACAGGGTGTGGCGCCCGGCCGCTGTCGACACAGCCTCGCGATGCGCAGGTTCAGTCCATTCGCCTCTATGCTCGATGGTCAGATAACTCAGGCAGCGGTTGCAGTCAATCGTGCCGTCCGGCTGCAGTGCACCGGTGGGGCAAACATTGCGGCAACTGCCGCAATGGCCACAATCGGCATCTATCGGCTTGTCCGGCTGCAGGTCAAGAGTAGTGATGATTTCAGCCAAGATTACACGATTGCCGATCCGGGGCACTATCAGTGCACCGTTGTCGCCTATTATGCCGAGGCCTGCACGCCATGCCCAGTAACGCTCAAGTATAGGCGCAGAGTCTACGCATATGCGCCAGTCCGAGCCTTCGCGGCCCAACAACTCCCCCGCACCGGAATTGCGTATCAGTGCACGCATCCAGTCATGGTAATCGGGAAACAGTGCGTAATAGGAAATTTCGGGCATCGACGGGGCGCGCAACTCTCCGCGGTCGTAACCGAACGCTATGCAGACGATGCTTCGTGCACCCTCGAGCAGTAACCGCGGGTCTCGGCGTATCTCCCCATGGTTGCCCATATACCTCATACCTGCCTCCCGACCGGCGCCTAACCACCCTTCGAACCGTCTCCACACATCGGCAGGCACCGGTTCGGCTGTCGCAACGCCCACGGCGCATGCACCGGCCTGTCGCAGACTGTCAAAGATTTCTGCTTTCATCACTTGCGACCGAAGTCGGCGGGAATTTCGCCCCAGCGGTCAGTCTCCCACTTGCGGATCTTGACATCGTAGCGGTGGCTGTTGAGCCAGGACAGGGCGCGCTCCATCAGCTGGAAACTCTTCTCATTGACAGGCTTGCGCTCAAGCTGCGTTTTCACCTTGCGGTTGCGCACCCATGCCATTCCGGTCACGGAGTCGGAGTAGATGGTGTGACGTTCGCCACGGCTGAACATCAGCGACAGCGCGTGGACAATAGCCAGGAACTCACCGATATTGTTGGTAGACTGCTCAAACGGGCCCACGCGGAACAGTTCGCGACCGGTCATCAGTTCCACGCCGCGATACTCCATGCGGCCCGGGTTGCCTGAGCATGCGGCATCTACGGCCCACCCGTCGAGGTCAATCTCAGGATTGGACATGTAATCGGGCTTGCCGCTCTTGGGCATGTTCATGCGCTGGGCATTCAGCAGCAGTCCGCCTAAGTCGCGGCTGTCGGTCCTGGCCGCACCCCGGCGGAACGCCATGGCGGCCTCTTCGGCGCTATCAAAGCCTTTGAACGATGCCCCCGGATAGTCATCGACCTGTTCGAGAGCATCGTTTAAATCATCATATACACCGGGCTCGCGGCCCACCCAAACTACATAATACTTTTTCATAGTTCGTTGCGATAATCGTAATCGTGGCGCAGCTGTTCGAAGGCGGCCGGATTGTGGCGAAGTGCCACGGTGTCGGTCATCGGGTCGTATGAGTCGAGGATAGCCTTCGCGGTCAGGTCCGGGTTGCCCCGGTAGTCAGGTTCGAGACCCGAAATGTCAGGATTGAGACCAAACGTGTCGCGCACTGCCTCAAGCACCATTCGGGTGGCCCGCTGCTTGCCCTGGCGTGAATAGCCGGCTATGTGGAATGTGCCGTATTGCACTGCATCGAGCAGTTCTGTATCGACCGCCGGTTCCCCCTCCCAGGTATCAATCACGGCGCGTATTCTGCCCGACAGAACCTCCGGTTTGAGCACTGTGAAGTCCACAACCGGTCCGCGGGCTGCGTTTATAAGCAGTTTTCCGTCGCGTAGCAGCGATATCTCCCTCTCTCCTATCAGATGGTATGTCGGGCACGCTCCGACGCGTGTGAGCGGCGTATGGAGCGTCACGGCGTCGCACTCCGCGAGCAACCTCTCGAGCGGTGCGTATTCGCCCGGCAGTCCGGCCTTCTGACGCGGAGGGTCGGATATCAGCACGCGCGTGCCAAGCTGAAGTGCCCATTGGCGCACAATCGAGCCCACGTTGCCACAGCCCACTATGCCGAGCTGGTCAGTGGCCGGATTGAATCCGCAGCGCAGCAGCGACGACCAGACATACTGTGTCACCGCCGGAGCGTTGCAGCCCGGCGAATTGCGGACGGTGATGCCGTTGGCCGCGCACCAGTCGGTGTCAATCTGGTCCATGCCGATGGTGGCAGTGGCCACAAGACGGACATTGCTGTCTTCGAGCAGCCGTTGGTCGCAACGTGTGCGCGTGCGTATCAGAAGAGCGTCGGCGTCGCGCACAAGCTCGGGCGTGAATGAGTTCTGGTCTGCATAGATAACCTCGGCTTCACCTTCAAGGCGGCCGCGCAGATATGGTATGTTTTCGTCAGCTATTATCTTCATTCGTCCGTGAAGTAGCGGTGTTTACGTCAGGAAGCAGTGTTTATTCGAGAAGCAGAAACCAGTTGCCCCACACCATCAGGGTGAAGCCAAGCACATACAGCAGGCTGAGCACTATGACCACGCGGTTGCCGCGGTATACATTGCGCAGGGCGAAGAAATTGGCTATCTGCACGGCGGCTATCATGTACAAAGTGGCAAGATAGGCCACCATGTTGTTGAAGTCAATGATGATGCAGAGCAGGCAGAAGAAGCCGATTACGTTGACCACCATATTGTAGAGGCGGCGTTGCGTGTTGCCGGCATAGAGCTTCACCCAGTTCAGAAACACCAGTACCAGTCCGATCAGTGCCGTTGCCCCGATGTTGATGAGGCCGACGAGCAGACGGAATTTTGTGGAGTAGCCGTCGAACAGGTCGGTAAATGTCGGCATCGTGAAGTCGTCGAAGCTGACAATGCCGAAGCCAAGAGCAATCCAGTATGGCGCCACTATGCCCATCAGGAACGCCACGAGGCTCTTGAAGCGGAGGCACTTCATCATGATTGCGCCTATCAGATAGGCCGGCATCATGAAGATGAAGGCGTACTGGAACATAGAGCCGATGGCGAGGATAGATGCAACCAGAAACATCTCCTGGGTGGCATTCTGCTTTCGGTAGCATCCGAACAGCACTACCATGCAGATCAGGTTTGCCAATGCGACTATACCCGACGAAGACATAGAGCCGGCGAGCCATAGGTTCGACGAGGTCATTATGGCGAATATGCCTGTGAGCACCGTGTCGGAACCCTGCACAATGGTGAATTCCTTGTTTACCAGCGAGAGTACAATCCATGCGGTAATCAGCGAGCCCATGTTGGCCACCCATCCCCACACGTCGTTGAGACCCCAGAGATTGGGCGAAGGGAAACAAATGCCCGTATCGCCGGCGAGCCGCTGAACGGGGCCGGTCAGATAGGCAAGCGCGAACATGCCCAACGATACAAACACCGCGAGCGCAAGTCCATCTCTCCCCATTACGTGCCGGTTATTCATAAGTCTTAATCTTCGTCAGTTGGTTTCTCTTTGCGTTTGCGATAGTGGACAGTGTTGATGACTTTAGAGCGGTCGGCGCTGATGCTCGGCCCTTTGCCTGTAATCTCGCGAGCCGGTCGGTCGCCGCCGAACGGTTTGCGGTTGGGAGCGTAAGCCTCCGGCTTGCGTCGGTCGTCTCGTCGGTCGTCGCGGCCATCATATTGTTTCCGGTCACCCTTGAACGGTTTGCGGTCATCGCGTCGGTCGCTATATTGTTTACGCTCGTCGTCTCCGAATTGTTTACGGTTGTCGCGTCCTGACTGCTGTTTTCTTTCGTCGCGGTGGTAAGGCTTCGGCTTGCGGTCATTGTGTCCGAACTTGCGGGTCTCCTTCTTCCACTCGTCGTCAGAGAGTCGTTTCATTTTGCGAGGGCCGCGGTCGTTGTCATCCTCGTCGTCGAAGCCCTTGACGTGGCCACCCTCCGAACGGAAGTCGCTGTAACGGCCGTCGAACATCACATACTCGCGAAGGGTGCATTCCAGGCTGCCGTTGAGCAGAGGTATCTTTGTCGACGGTTTCAGACCTATGTTGTCGAAGTCCTCATCGTTGAGTCCGATGATCCAAGCATGCCATCCCGGGAAGTTGCGCTTCAGGTTTGTGCCTATGCCGCGGTACAAGTCTTCCATATCCTCCGGTTTGAGGCGTCGTCCGTATGGCGGGTTCATCACGAGGACTCCGGCCTCCGGATTGTCAATCCATTCATCCATCGGCTTGCACGAAAGCTCTATCATCTCTTCGACTTGTGCCGACTTGATGTTCTTGCGGGCAATCATCACAGCCTCCGGGTCGATATCGCCGCCATAGATCTTAAATCCGAATTCGCGTTCGGCGCTGTCATCCTCGTATAGGCTTTCAAACAGTTCCTCGTCGAAGTCGGGCCACTTCTCGAAAGCAAAGCTCTGTCGGTAGATTCCGGGGTTGATGTTGGCGGCAATGAGGGCTGCCTCAATCAGGAATGTGCCGGAGCCGCACATCGGGTCGGCGAAATTGCAGTCACCGCGCCATCCTGTCTTCATGATAATGCCGGCTGCGAGCACCTCGTTGATGGGCGCTTCGGTCTGCTCGTCACGGTATCCTCGTTTGGAAAGCGATTCGCCGCTCGAGTCAATCGAGATAGTGACGCGGTTGTGGTCGATGTGCACGTTGAAGATTATGTCGGCACCGGCCACGCGTATCGAAGGTCGTTCGCCGGCCAGATCGCGGAAGTGGTCTACAATTCCATCCTTGACGCGGTAGGTCACAAATTTCGAGTGTGTGAAGTCCTCGCTGTTTACCGTCGAGTCAATGGCGAAGGTGGTCTGGGGTGTCATGTACTTCTCCCAGGCTATGTCGCGGACCATATCGTAGAGCTCATCGGGATTGTAGGCCGTGAATTTTTCAATCGGTTTCAGAATGCGCAGAGCTGTGCGGCAGCATAGGTTAGCTTTGTAGAGCATCTCGAGGTCACCCTCGAAGCTGACCATTCGCCGGCCCATCTCCACATTCTCCGCACCGAGGCTTATCAGTTCGTCACGGAGCACGTCTTCAAGACCCTGAAAGGTCTTGGCAACCATCGAAAACTTATTTTCCATTGTCAGGAAACTATATGATTATATTTATGTATTACTAAATTTATTTATTATTATATTGCAGTGCGCGGAGTCATATGTCTGACATCATGTATCAGAAGCGAATTTCGCCCTGGGTGACGTTCTCCTCGCGCTGGTTCGGCTTCTGTTCCACGGTCAGGTCGGGAGCTGCGCCAAGGTGTCGCAGTTCCTCGCGGACTTTCTGCGGACGCGAGTAGGTCGGTGTGCGCTCCATCAGCGCAATCACCTCGTGATCGTCGAACTGCCACGGCTTGAGAACCGTGTACTTCATGCGGGCCGCGTTCTGTTCCTGTTCCTTGATTTTGTCGCGGCCGTAGACTTCCTCGATTTTCTTATCTTCTTTTTTGCCCTGTTTGGCTGCGGTCTCGATTCTTTCCTCATCCGAGCCATTGGGGTTGAAGACTATTTTGTCATCTTCCGAAATGGTGACGTCAAATCCGGAAGCGAGCACGGTAATCTTGACCTTGTCGCCGAGAGAAGGGTCGTCACCAATACCCCACTTCACCTTGATGTTCGAAGGGAGTTCGGAGGTGAAATTGGTGATTTCGGTCATCTCTTCCGAGCGGATCGGGTTGTCGGAGTCTTTTGCGCAGAGGAATTTGAGCAGCAGGCGCTTGGATGTCTTGATGTCGTTCATCTTGAGCAGCGGCGACGACAGGGCTTTTGAGAGGGCATCGGTCACGCGGTGCTCGCCCTCACCTTCGGCGGTGGCAATAATTGCCGAACCGGAGTCCTTGAGTGTGGTGCGCACGTCCTGGAAGTCGACATTGACGTAGCAGGGATATGAAATGATTTCGGAGATACTGCGTGCGGCGTTGGCCAGCGTGTCGTCGGCTTTGCTGAATGCGTTGAAGAAGCTGTAGTCCTTGTAGAGCTCAATCAGGTTCTCGTTGTTGATAATCAGCAGCGCATCGACATATTTCTTCATATCCTCGGCGCCGGCCAGGGCGGTGGTAATTTTGCTTTTACCCTCGAACAAGAATGGCACGGTCACGATGCCGATGGTCAGCATTCCGGCGGCGCGGGCCTCGCGGGCCACAACCGGTGCGGCGCCGGTTCCGGTGCCTCCACCCATGCCGGCGGTGATGAACACCATCTCGGTCTCGTCGGTGAACAGCGTGCGGATATCCTCGACGCTTGCCTCGGCGCACTTCTGTCCTATCTCGGGGTTATTGCCCGCTCCGTTACCTCGGGTGATATCCTTGCCAAGCAGTATCTTGTTGGGCACGTCGCAGTGGTTCAAAGCCTGCTGGTCGGTGTTGCAAACCACAAACTTAACCAGCGGTATATTCTGCCTGTACATGTAGTTGACAGCGTTGCAACCGCCGCCACCCACGCCTATCACTTTGATAATCGCAGGGTTCTGGTTGTCGGAGACGAAGCTCGATCCATCGGTTATGTCGCGGTCTATATCGTGATTGTCAGTCATCTTTTACGGTTTTGTTGCTGTGTTTTCCCTTTTTTATTACTTTTTCTGTGCAATCCCCTATTCGATCAGGTCTGAGTCATCCTCGTCTGAACCTTCAAAGATACCCGCAATGCCTCTTGCTATTCTGCCAATCCAGCCATTGCCGGTTTTCTTGGGTTCCGGTTCGACGATTCTTCTCTCGTTGGTTTCGGTTTCGTCGTTTCCGGTGCCTGTGACGGGCAGTTCCTGAGCTCCGGGCATGGCGAGGCATTCCTGGTCGGATCCGCTTGCACCCGTATATAACACGCTCGACACCTGCACGACCTCCGATGTGGGGACATTAGCCTGCTCGATGTGGATATAGGCGGGGAGCTGGCCCCGGCGCACGGGCAGTGAGGTCTGGCGGCTGAGCAGGTCTATCATGCCGTTGAGATTGGCGCCTCCGCCGATGCATACCAGTCCTCCCGGCATGTCGGTGTCTTTTAGGCCGGCATATTTGAGCTGCTCGACTATGTTGGCCACAATCTCTTCTGAGCGAGCCACAATCAGGTTGCTGACGTCCGACATCTTGACACCGTACAAGTTTTGGCTTGATGCGTTGTCGCGGGCAATCGCATTTCCATATGAGAGCTTGATTTCTTCGGCTCGTTCCTCAAGCCAGCCGACGCTTGTGATGTCGCGAGTTATGTTGCGGCCGCCGAGCGGCAGGGTTGCGAAATATCGGAGTGCGCCATCTTTGTAGACCGACACGGTGGTGGTTTCGGCACCCATATCTACGAGCATGCAGCCGAGGCGCTTCTCTTCGGAGCTCAGTATTACCTGAGCGGTGGCCAGAGCGGTCACCACAAAGCCGTTGATTGAGATTCCGACCTTGTCGCTGATGGTGCGTGTCAGATTGCGTCGCAGTTCCGGACGGCAGACTATCAGGTCGAACGTAGCGTGGATGTGGTTTCCGACCACGCCTTTGGGCGACATGGTCTGCATTCTATCGACAACATAAGTGCGGGGAATGGCATCGACAACCTCGAGCGATGCGTCGATGGCGTTTGCCAGGGCGCGTTCGCGCAACTGCTGCAGGTGCTGCTGAGTGATTTCGGTGTCGTCGGGCAGGTTGATATCGACTTCGGTGCTGATGCTGCGCAGCGAGCGTCCCGACAGGCCGACATAAAGCCCGGTTATGGTGCGGGGTGCCACAGCCGGTTCGCGCTGCAGCTTGTCGAGCACACTGACGATGCGCATCGCGGTCTCCTCAAGGTTCTGGATGATGCCGTAGCGCACACTCTCCACACCTTTCACCTGCTCGGTGGCTATGATGTTCAGCCTGCCGTCGGAGCGCATCCGACCCACGGCTGCTATTATCTTGGAACTGCTAATCTCTACCGCAGCTACATATTTATCGTTGTTCATCTTCTGTTGTCCTTGAATCGGTAAGTCTTAGTTTTTTCAGCCGGCACGATGGGCGGTGTTGCCTGTCGTGTCAGGTTTCTGTGTGGTTGCCGGTTCGAGGTCGGCGCCCGGCAGTGTGCCTTCTTCCATGTCGAACTGCTCCACATACTCCTCGGCGTGGTTGACGCGGCTCTTGTCGCGGCGTGTAGCCACTACCTGTCCGCGGTATTTGACCGAGATGGTGTCATATTCCTCCCAGCCTTTGTAGGGCATGACCTGACGGTAGAACATGGCCAGAGCCTTCTTCTTGTCGTCGAGGCGTGTCGTGTCGCCGAAATTCACCACATGCCCCTTGATACGGGGAACAAGGATGAGATTATATTTGTTTTCGGCCACTATCATGCTGACCAGTGAGCCTAATGTTTCATCTTTGCGGATATAGTTGACGAGAGGCAACACGTCGCGCGGCTGGAAACCATGCTTGAATTTGCCGCTCACCACGGGCACATCGCTGAAGTACTCGGCGTTGGTCTCGATGTGGCGTCCCTCTTTGTTGACGTAGTATGACTTGTTGCCGCAGAACACGCGCATCACCGGCACCAGAGGCACTATTCTGACAACCAGTTCGCCGCGGGCTGATACCATGCAGTTCACACTCTCGAATGTGCCTGTCTTGGTGAGATATTTCTCGATATCGACGGTATTGATGCTCTGAAGCTGCGCTCCCTCGATGGGCCGCGGATAGTCTTTGAGTTCCTCGTAGACTCCCTGGCGGATTATCGAGTCGAGAGCCGGATGCCCGTCGACTTTCACCAGAACACCGCTGCATACATGCTTGCGGGCCTCACTGTGTGCCCACACGGTGATACACGCCGCGTAGGCCAACAGTAGTGCCAGCACACCCCACTTGAATATTTTAATCCCTTTTTTGCTCAATTATTGTAAAATTTTTGATTCTTGATTCAATTGCAATTCAGAATCTTTTCTATGTCGGGGAGCATTTTGTCGATGTCGGCGGCTCCGAGCGTCATAAGAATTTCAAAATTACTATTTTTTATCAGATTCAGCAAATCTTTTCGCTCGCAGTAGATTTTTTCGGCGCTTTTCACCTTGTCGAGGATTGTGTGTGTGGTTACGCCGGGAATCGGCAGCTCGCGTGCCGGATATATTTCGGGCATAATCACCCGGTCGGCATTCGAAAGCGCGTCGGCGAAATCGTCGGCGAAATCGCGTGTGCGGGTGTAGAGGTGCGGCTGGAAGATTACGCTGAGTTTGCGTCCGGGGTATAGTTTGCGCACGGACATAATCGATGCGCGGACCTCGTTGGGAGAGTGGGCGTAGTCGTCGATGAGCACCGGGCCGCCGTCGGCGCCGTCGCGCCAGAGTTCGAAGCGGCGTTTCGCGCCCTTGAAAGAAGCCAGTCCATGGCGCACTTCGTCGGGTGTGGCACCTGCTGTCAGAGCCGCGGCGGCTGCGGCCACGGCGTTGTCGATGTTGATATCGACGGGTACTCCCGGACTGAGGTTTTCAATGCGCAGTCCGTCGGGGCCGACGAGTGTGAATGAGATGCGGCCCTCGCCTGTCTTTACATCCTCGGCGTGCCAGTCGGCTGTTTCGCCGCCGGGCTTGCCGCTGTAGGTCATGACCTTGACGCCGGGCTGCACGTCCGGCGTCATTTTCAGCCCGCTGTGCACCAGCAGGTATCCGTCGGGTCTTATCAGCGAGGTGAAGATGCTGAAAGCCTCGAGGTAGTGCTCCTCGTCGCCGTAGATGTCAAGATGGTCGGGGTCGGTCGATGTGATGATGGCCAGCCAGGGACGCAGCTGGTGGAACGAGCGGTCATATTCGTCGGCTTCGATCACGGAGAAACGCGACTTCTCGTTGAGCACCAGGTTGCTGTCGATGTTGCGCAGCACACCGCCGAGAAATGCGGTGCAGCTCTCGGGAGTGTCGCGCAGGATATTGGCAATCATCGACGAGGTTGTGGTCTTGCCGTGGCTGCCCGCCACGCAGATGGCGTCGGTGTCGCGGGTAATCTTGCCGAGCAGCGCCGCGCGTTTTATTACCTCGAAGCCGTTTGTGCGGAAGTAGGAGAGTATGCTGTTGCTCTCCGGCACTGCCGGTGTGTAGACCACAAGAGTGCGGGCAGGGTCGCGGAACTCTGCCGGAATCTCATCAGCCGAGTCGGTAAATGTCAGGCGTGCGCCCTCGCGCTGCAGGTGGGCGGTCAGTTCCGACTCACTGCGGTCATAACCGGCCACGCTCAGGCCATGTCGAAGATAGTAGCGCACCAGATTTGCCATGCCGATGCCACCGGCCCCCACAAAATATATATTTTCCATCTTTTCTTTCTCTTTTTGAACCTCTCTGTATTTGTACCTCGTAACTAATAAGTAAGTGGTCAGATTAAAAATATATAATAATGTATGTAGTAAGATGGTCAGA
>N._albigula_661_foregut__coassemble_80_pt1 | contig 12283 bp, 6 predicted proteins | sample N__albigula_661_foregut__metabat2_high_PE_002 | metagenome-assembled genome bin N
AACTATGTGCAAACCTCGGCTATTCATTTCACGCCCTTGTTTTCCTTTTTATGTTTCGACACATCAACTTTCTTCTCGCCCGGTTGATGACCCGACTTGTTGCCGATTTCGGCGAATGCCAATGAGAAATCGCGCGAATAGAAGAATATCAACAACGCAACACCTACGCATATCGACGCATCTGCCACATTAAAAATATAGGCGAAGAATTCATAATACTTGCCTCCAACTATCGGCATCCATTCAGGCCAGTAAAAGTCGAAGAAGGGGAAGTAGAGCATGTCGACCACGCGCCCTTCGAACCAGGTTGAGTATCCACCTCCCTCGGGAAATGCCACAGCGACTTCGGGCGGCATCGGGTTGTTGAATACCACACCATAGAACACGCAGTCGAAAATATTGCCCGCTGCGCCGGCCGTTATCAGAGCCACGGTCACTATGAATCCGGTGCGCACGTTGTACTTGTTCCTGATGAGCACCAGGAACCATATGAACAGACCGACAGCCACTATACGTCCAAATGTGAGCAGCAGTTTGTTCCACAACTCCAGCCCGAACGCCATGCCGTTGTTCTCTATAAACTTAATCTGGAACCATGAAGTGACAGGAACCCCTTCTCCAAGATAGAAGTGAGTCTTGACATAAATTTTGACTATCTGGTCCACCAGGAGCACAGCAACGATAATTGCTGCGGCAAGCCATCCGGCATTGCGTCGCAACGCCGAGGGATCGGATCCCCCGGCGATGCTTATATTGTCGGTTATTGTCTTCTTATCAGACATAGCTATCAGCGTGTGACGCGTGCCAAAAATTTATCTCCGTCCACATCGAGTTCGACAACACCGTCGCCCTCGAGTGTATCGGCCACTACGATTTCATTGGCAAGCACCTGAGCCGCGATATAGTCCGCATAGTCTGCCAGAGCCGCTTCCACAGCCTCGTTGCGCGAGAACTCAACGCGCACCTTATCAGTAATCTCGAAGTCGGACGACTTGCGGATATTCTGGATACGGTTGATTAACTCGCGGGCCATTCCCTCGTTTTTAAGCTCGGGAGTCACAGTCACGTCGAGCGCCACAGTGACATTGCCGTCGTTAGCCACAAGCCAACCGGGGATATCCTCAGGAATTACTTCCACATCGTCGAGAGTCACCACCGGCTCGCCGGGCAGCGCAGCGAACTTATACTCTCCGGCGCGCTCCAGCTCAGCGATCTGCTTCTGGTCCATACAGGTGATTGCCTTGCCGAGATCTTTCATTATCTTGCCATATTTCGGGCCGAGCTTCTTGAAGTCAGCCTTGACACGCTTCACGAGACCGGACTCCTCGTTGTCGACAATCTTGAGTTGTTTGACATTAAGCTCATCGAGCACGATATTTTCCACGGCTTCGAGCGCAGCACGCTGTGCGCCGTCCATTACCGGAACCAGCAGAGTCTGCAGCGGCTGGCGAACCTTCAGGTTTACCTTGCGGCGAAGTGCCAGTACATTCGAAGTGATTACCTGCGCCAAGTTCATGCGGTTCTCCAGATCTTTGTCGATTACGCTCTCGTCGGCCTTGGGGAAGTCAGCAAGATGCACCGACACGTACTGGCCGTCAGCAAGCGAAGGCGCCACGAGGTCGGTATAAAGACGGTCTGCATAGAAGGGCGAGAAAGGTGCCATCAAAAGAGCTACCGTCTTCAGACACTCATGAAGCGTCCGGTAGGCTGCCAACTTATCCTTGTCCATCTCACCGGCCCAGAAGCGCTTACGGTTCAGACGCACGTACCAGTTCGACAGGTTGTCGTTGACAAATGTATCGATAGCACGCGCAGCCTTGGTCGGTTCGTAGTCGTCGAGGTCAGTCTCGACTTCCTTGACCAACGAGTTGAGCAACGACAATATCCAGCGGTCAATCTCGGGACGCTCCGCAACCGGAACCTCCGGCTCAGTAGCCGTGAAGCCATCGACATTTGCGTAGAGCGCCAGGAACTTATATGTGTTGTAGAGTGTTCCGAACAGTTTGCGTCCTACCTCGGCCACACCATTCTCGTCATATTTCAGGTTGTCCCAGGGAGAAGAGTTTGATATCATGTACCAACGCACAGGATCGATGCCGAATTTCTCTATATTGTTGAACGGATCGATGGCGTTGCCGAGACGTTTGGACATCTTGTTGCCGTTCTTGTCGAGCACAAGACCATTGGAGATTACCGCCTTGTAGGCCACTGAGTCGAACACCATGCCGGCAATCGCGTGCAGGGTGAAGAACCATCCGCGTGTCTGGTCCACGCCCTCGGCTATGAAGTCTGCCGGATAAACCTCTCCGCTGTCGAGCAGTTCTTTGTTTTCGAACGGATAGTGAATCTGTGCATATGGCATCGCACCGGAGTCGAACCACACGTCGATCAGGTCTGTCTCGCGCTTCATCGGCTTGCCCGATTCTGACACAAGCGTTATGTCGTCGACATAGGGGCGGTGCATGTCGATTTTTTCGTAGTTCTCTTTCGAGTAATCACCCGGCACAAAGCCTTTCTCCTTGAGCGGATTCGATTTCATAACACCCTTGGCCACAGCCTGCTCCACGCGGTTGTAGAGATCTTCGTAGCTCTCCACAATCACCTCCTCGCGACCGTCGTCAGTGCGCCAGATGGGCAGTGGTGTGCCCCAATAGCGAGAACGCGACAGGTTCCAGTCCTGCACATTCTCGAGCCATTTGCCAAATCGGCCGGAGCCGGTCGAAGCCGGTTTCCACTTGATGGTGTTATTGAGTTCGATAAGACGCTCGCGGGCCTCGGGGGTGCGGATAAACCAGCTGTCGAGCGGATAGTAGAGCACCGGCTTGTCCGTGCGCCAGCAGTGCGGATAGTTGTGCACATGCTTCTCTGTGCGGAATGCCTTGCCCTCTTGCTTCAGCTCGACGCAGAGCTCCACATTCAGGTCTTCTGCTGCAGCGGCCGCTTTCTCGTCGTAACGGCCGTTGACTGTGTACTTGGGATCGTAAGCATTCTTTACGTACTGGCCGGCATGGCGCGAGTAGAGAGGCAGGTCAACGCACTTCTCCACAAATTCGGCCGCCAAGTCATCGACTTCATAGAATTTGCCGGTGAGGTCCACCATGGGGCGGGTCTCCCCTTTCTTGTTGATCATGAACAGCGACGGTATGTCGGCAGCCTTGGCCACCTTGGCGTCGTCTGCACCGAATGTGGGAGCGATGTGCACGATTCCCGTACCGTCATCGGTGGTTACATAGTCACCACCAATCACACGGAACGCGCACTCCGCAATCTCGACAAACTTGTCAGAGCCCACCTCGTAGCATTTGTCAGGATTAGCCTCGGCATATTCACGCACATATGCGGGTGCGAATTCGCTGACACGCTCAGTGGGTTTAACCCACGGCATCAGCTGCGCATAGTGCATTCCGATCAGGTCGGCGCCTGTCCACTTGCCCACGATTTCATAAGGCACAACTTTGTCGCCGGGCTTGAAGTCCTCGAGGGCTTTTTCTTTACCTTCTTTCTTGAAATAGGAGTTCACCAGCACCTCGGCCATCACCACTGTGATTTTCTCGCCGCTGTACGGGTTGTAGGTACGCACAGCCACGTAGTCAAATTTCGGGCCGACGCAGAGCGCGGTGTTCGAGGGCAGAGTCCAGGGCGTTGTGGTCCAGGCCATGAAGCAGGGACGGCCCCAGCCTGTCATCTCGGGCTTCGGATCCTTGACCTCGAACAGCACCGTAGCTGTAAGGTCCTTTACGTCGCGATAGCATCCGGGCTGATTCAGCTCGTGCGAGCTGAGACCTGTGCCGGCAGCCGGAGAGTATGGCTGGATGGTGTAACCCTTATAAAGATAACCCTTCTTATAGAGCTGGGCCAGCAGCCACCACAGCGTCTCCATGTAGCGCTGGTCGTATGTGATATACGGATTCTCAAGGTCTACCCAATATCCCATCTTATGAGTCAGGTCAGTCCACTCGCGCGTGTATTTCATCACCTCGCGGCGGCAGGCGGCATTATACTCATCTACCGAAATTTTCTTACCGATATCCTCTTTGGTGATACCTAAGGTCTTCTCCACGCCGAGTTCCACGGGCAGACCATGAGTGTCCCATCCGGCTTTGCGCTTCACATGGAAGCCCTTCATGGTCTTGTAGCGGCACACTATGTCTTTTATGGTACGTGCCATAACGTGATGAATGCCGGGCATACCGTTGGCCGACGGCGGACCCTCGTAGAAAACAAATGTCGGACACCCCTCACGCTCTTTCATGGAGCGCTCAAACAGGTTATGGTTGTCCCAGATCTCAAGCATCTCCTTGTTGATGTCGGAGAGGTTGAGCTGGCGGCTGTATTCCTCAAACTTCTTCATATATTTTTGTTCCTATTTTCTAGTTTTATTTGATGCGCACATGCACACACCTATCACCTCATAACTATGACTTACGACTTAAGCTTCGCGCCTTTGGCGCCTTTGGTGCCGCCTCCCATCGCGAAGATGTTGGAGTCATAAGTAAACGTCTTACGGTCGATTGCGCGCTTCCGTTTCAGAGCTAAAGCCACGAGCTTATCCATAAGTTGCTCGAACGATATGCCGGTGGCCTCCCACAGATAGTATGACAACGAACCGGGGATGGTGTTGATTTCATTCACATATATCGAATTGTCCTTCTCATCGACCATCACGTCAACGCGGCTGACGCCGTGGCACGACAGCACACGGAATGTCTCGCCGGCTACGCGTCGTATCTCGTCGGTCATTTCTTTGGGCAGCTCGGCCGGTATACGTTTATCGCTCGACTGCATTCCACGGTCGGTCTTCGAGCCTCCCATGTATTTGTCGGTGTAACTCAAGAACTTGCCGGTCTTAATCGGTTCTTCAAGAACCGACGTCTGGAAGTCGTCTGCATCGCCAAGCACCGAGCAGTTGATTTCCTTGAGCTGCTCGACCATATCCTCAACGATGATACGCTGCGAGAATTTCTCGGCATTGTTGATACGTTCAATCAACTCGTGGCGGTCAGCCGCGGTGCCGATACCCACCGACGAACCCAAGTTGGCCGGCTTTACAATCACCGGATACCCGAGTTTGTTCTCTATCTTCTCCACCAGGGCGTCACGGTTGGAGTTCCACTCATTGTCGGTGAACCACACATAATCGACCACCGGAATGCCCTCCGAACGGAGAATCATCTTCATGGTGATCTTATCCATACCGTTGGCCGACGCCAGTGTGTTGCAGCCTGCGTAGGGTATGCCTATCGTGTCAAGAAGACCCTCGAACGTGCCGTCCTCGCAGTTCGTGCCGTGCAGAACCGGTATGGCTACATGCAGCTCCGCAACCACGGGATTCTTACGCGAGAAGAGTCCGCCGGTGTTGGCGCGGTAGAGCTTGTAGTCTCCATATTCGGGACGCATAAAAACTTCCTCGGCCTCGGCAACAAGCTTGCCGAGGTCGCGGTAGTTTTTCAAGTCAAGCAGATTCTCGCCGGTATACCAACGGCCCTGCTTCGATATGTAGATGGGGATTATATCGTACTTGTCGCGATTGAAGGCGTTGATGGCCTGAATCGCCGAAATCACGGAAATTTCATGTTCTACAGAGCGGCCTCCGAAGAACACTGCTACGTTAGTTTTCATTTTGCGTTTTTATCATTACGGCTTCATGCGCGAAACCCTATGTTTCAAACCGCAAAATTACTCAATTTTTGCCAAATATGCAATAGATTTCCACTTATTTGGATGTCATCGTGATAGTGGTATGGTAGTCGCGGATTCCTTTGACATATGGCCGCAGGTCAGTTATTGACTCAAGCGTTTTAAGATAGTCGGTGTGAAGATCCACACCATGCACCTCAATGGCGCGCATCACCGCCAACCGGTACGCATTGTCGGCAACGCTCTCTGCGTAGTTCTTTGCCAGATATTCTTTGGCCGTTGCCAGTTCTTCGCTGCTTACGCCGTTCTCTACCATGTCGGCAAGTGTCGCGTTGACAAATTCGTCTGCTTCAGCTTCATGACCCGGTGTGACTTTTATATACGCAGGCATCATGATGCAGGGTTCGTCGCCGCCGTTGAGGTCGGCCGCCACCGAGCAGTGACCCTGGATGCTGTAGGTCAAGCCCCGCTTCTCGCGCAACTCTGACAGCAGTCGTGCCTTGAATATATGTCCGAATGCGCTCGCCGCAAGCACATACGCCAAGTCATAACGGCTTTTGCCTGTGTAGAAGTTATAGACCACACCTATCGGATTTTCCATCTCGCGGCTGAAGTCTATCTTCTGGTTTTTCTGTGTGAACCTGTAGCCGATGTCTTTCGGTTTCTCCACACGTCCGGCAGCAGGCAGCGATGCGAGATAAGTCTCCAAACAGTCGCGAAGGCTGTCGGTGTCGAAATCTCCGGCCACAAAGAATGTGAAGTCTCCCATATCCGCAAATCGGTCGCGGAATACCGACAACGCCAGCTCTGGCTTTATCCGGTTTATGGTCTCAACCGTCTCTTTACGGCCAAGCGGATGGTTCGAGTAAACGTTGCTGTGTATTGAATCGCCCATCACCTGTATAGGGTTAACGCTCCGGTTTTCGAGCCGGTTACGCTCCGCTTCAAGCAGCATCTCAACCGCTGTGCTGTCAATCTTCAACCCCGTGGCTTTGCCGTAGATTAATCTGAAGGCGTCGCGCATGTCCTCGCGGTCAGTTGATGCCTCTATGGTCTCCTCTGTGTTTGAAATCTTGATCGACGTGGCAAGCTTACGACCCACGCCAAGTCGCTTCAGATCAGAGTTACTCAAAGCCTCAATACGACAGGCGCTCAGCACTTCATTAAGTTTCTTGAAAGTGGGAGCCTCGGCATCGCTGTAATTCTGTGACAGTCCTCCCTGACTCACACCTCGCACGTATACCTGTCCGGGCACGTCATCGGCCTTCCAGGCCACAACTTTGATGCCGTTCGAGAGCATATACTCGGTTGCCCCCTCGAGCGAATAAGGCTTCTCTGCCACTATGCTGCCCCTCGCGGGTTCGGCTGCAAGTATTGTGGCGTTGACCTTCGATGGCACGTATGGCTCAAGTCCGGCTTCGTCAACTGCAAGCAACGCTCCCTTGAGAGCTGACTGAGTTTCTGACAGCGAAGCCTCTTTCTGCGGCTCATACGAGAGCACCACCACGTTTTCAAAATCGGGTTCAACCACATTGCCGATGTAGGCAGATGCCTCGCCGACGCTGATACCGTCGAGCATGGCGAGCTTTTCTTCGCACTCATCAGCTATCTCGCCCGACTCTTTACGGTCGATAAAGTCGCGGACATACATGCGCGCATAATTCGTCGATTCGGTTTTTGGCGCCTTTCTGATTTTGTCGGCAAGTTCTTTTTTCATCTCCATGCGCGCCTGCTCCAGTTCTTCGTCGCTGAATCCATAACTGGCGGCACGCGCAAGTTCGGTGTACCAGACACGCAGCGCATCGGCACTCCGGCCCGGCTTGGCAACTCCACGCATCACAAATGTACCCACGCTGTTCGACAACATGAATTTGGTTTCCCCTATTCCGAGACTGTTGTGCGGGCATGCAGCGTCGGCCTCAATATCATCGAATCGCTTGGCAAGCATCGACCCTGCAAGATCGGCGACCAATGATTCGCGCGTGTCGGTGACGCGGTCATGCAGAAAGTGAAGCTGCAAAAGATGGGTAGCCTGCTCCACATCGCTCTGGGCCACTACGCGCAGTCCTCCACCATAATTGACCTTCGGCAACTGCTCTATCACTTTTCCTGAGCGCTTGATTGTGCCAAACATCTCCTTTATCTTCCGCTCCACACTCGCGGCGTCGAAGTCGCCCACTGCGATGACTGCCTGATTGCGAGGATGATACCAACGGTCGTAAAATTTGCGCAGCGTGGCCGGCTTGAATTTTTTTACGATTTCCAACGAGCCTATTGGCATACGCTCGCCGTAGATGCTTCCCGAATATAAAGAAGGCAACGCTTTTTGCAGCTGGCGGTTGGCTGCTGTGTTGCGGTGACGCCACTCATTTTCAATCACGCCGCGCTCAGCGTCGATGGCATCTGAGGCAAGTGTCAGGCCGGCACACCAGTCGCGCATTATCAACAGACAGCTGTCAAGCACTCCTGCGCGCTTCAACGGAACTTTTGATATGTTATACACGGTCTCGTCTGTGCTGGTGTAGGCGTTCAGGTTCTTGCCGAACTTCACACCGTTGCTCTCGAGCCACGGAATCAAGCTGTTGCCCGGAAAGTGTTCCGTGCCGTTAAAACACATATGCTCCAGAAAGTGAGCCAGACCGCGCTCGTTGTTTTTTTCCACAACCGATCCGGCACGTTGCGCCAGATAGAAATCGGCCATACCGGATGGATTGTCGTTCGAACGCACGTAGTAGGTCATACCATTGGCCAATACTCCGGTGCGCACTTCCGCGTAGGCATGTACCCACGCCGCAAGTGCTACTGCAGCTATAACAATCAGTTTTTTCATACTATTTTTTTGATTTATGTTAAAATTTAAAGGAGAATGCGGCATTGATCCGGTGTTCGTCATCGTACGTCCACTCGGCCCGCAGACCGACGCTATATTTTCTATTTTTTAATGAGTAGTCGCAACCGGCAGCGGCAAGCGCCATGTTGAGGCTACCGCTGCTGCGGCGCCCGTAACCGGCTTCGGTCATGACAAGCACATCCCGGCTCACGCGCCACATCGACTTCACTGAGCTTCGTGCGTGCCAATAGCGACCTCCCTCTGTAAGCCTCGGTTCGCGATGCTGCACTTTCCAGTGTGTATATCCGGCATCTACCCACGCGGAAAGTGACACACGCCCCAACTCTCTGCTCCACGCTCCGCGCACACCGGCGGACTGCCAATTGACCATGTGCATCAGCAGGCTGCCAATCTGAGGATATTGTCCCGAAACGGCATCGCCGAATATGTTTTCAATTCCATGCCGTCGCTCGGCTGTGCAAAAAGCCGCCACTGCCCACTCCTCGCTGCGGTAACCGGCTTCGACATTGCCGGCGTAGCGCTCTATCCGGGCCATTGGCAGCTTATTGAGGTCGGTCAGCACATGCTTCAATCGCTCTGTCTCACCTCCGACATGCACGTATACTCCCGCCGGGTCGGGCAGCAACGACACCGACGCTCCCCACTGGTTGCCGGTGTAATATGAATCCGCACCGAGTCCGGCAAAGCGCTCATAATGTGTGCCGAGTCCGGTCAGATGAAATATCTTCGACGCCCCGAGCTCGCTCTTGAAGTCTATGTCACAACTCTGTTTGTAACGACGGTAGCTGCCCGACAGACCTATCAGATATTTCCCGACCATGCGTGAACCACCGACAGCGATGTCCAATATCCCGCTGACGTTGCGCGTTCTCGGGTCTCGGTCTCGATAGTACAGACCTGCAAGATAATGCCCCGACACGCCGACGTTCCAACCGTGGTCAAGCTCCACGCAGACAGCTCCGCCGAATTCGTAGCGCTCCAGATTCATGTTGCCGCCAACTTCGTCGAAGGTCCAATATGGATAAACTATCTCTGGGTCGGCATTCTCGCAGTCGGTCACATTATGCAGGGCGCCATTGTCGTAACCGGCTATTCCCTGCAGGGTCAGCTTGCCTAACTTAAGATAGGTTGATGCCTCCAGACGTCCAAAACGCTCGCTGTTGCCGCCGTCATATTGCACTTCTACGCTCGACAGCGAAAATGAATCAAGCACCCATATCAACGATGGATTGTTCCAGGCTCCCTCGATTACATCATCGACCGGCGATGACGCTTCTACCACCTTGTCGAGTATTCCGAATATACTGTCCGTTACGTCTGCATATACACATAACGACATCTGCAGAAGTAGCAGAAGTGCCGGCAACAATTTAATTCTTCTGTATGATCCCATCGTATGTTATCGTTTTGGCTTTAGTTCCTCCAAGTTGGGTTACTGTCTGTTGCAGTTCAATCTCACTCGGTGTGATATGGCTGTTGAAGTCTTCGCTTGAATTATCCGTATCTTTGAGCACAGCGCGACCGTCATCGTTTACATACAGCAATTTTCGACGCACAGCGTGAAAAAACCGCGTTTTGTCTGCATCTATCTGGCCGCACGATGTCCAGCCCATGTCGAGAACCGGAGCCGTAACATTCCATTTCCACTCTGAGCCAACCGAACAGTTTACCACATCAACCACCCACTCGTTGGGCAGTCTGTACGCGCTACCCGACATCGGAAACGTGCCTGCCTGCGTCACCTGTTCATATTCGTAATCATAGCGGTAGTCGCTCAGAAATTCCTCTTTTGTCACCGGTATCCGCGCTATGCCGTAGGCCTTGAATCCGCGGTTGTGCAGCATGAAGAATGACTGGGTGTAGCAGTACCATTTATCCATATTCGGCACCTGCGGACTGTCTATGTCCATGTGTGCCGGCGATGATGACACATCATACCACTCCCAATCCGCATGCTCGAGCGAGAAGGAGTTCGGATTGATCGTGCGGTGGTCTATGCCGATGTCGGCAAGAAGCACGTAGCCGCCGGGCTGCACCGGATGTTCGCGTCCCGTGCCAGGTATGGTGTACAGCGCATCGACCGTAACTGCTTCGGCCATGATGTCAGGCCGGTAGTTTTGCTTCTGCGTAGTCATGAATTTGGATTCAAAGAGCGTCAGGCCGTCGGCGTATACCACATGGTCGGTGTTATTATAGAGCTTTATGTAGTCGTCGCCGGTGTAGTTGTTGCCGGATTCCTGCTGCGTTCCGGTGTAAAAGATCTCACTTATCACCAGGTCATCGGTGGCCTTGTTGCAGTGGGTGTCTATTCTCACCACAGTGCCGTCTGTCATTATCTCGACCGACCGTGCCACTCCTTTTATCTCCACCCGACGGGTTGCGTCGAGCATCGCTTCGCCCGCGAACTCGACATCGTACAGCCCGGCCAGAACTTGAGCCCCGCTGCTCAACGGATACGCCAATTCGGTTTCGCGTCCCGTAGACACGTTCTTGAATTTTACGGTACAGTTCGTCATTCCGGTCGATGCCACCTCGGCGGGCAACTCGGCTATCACACTCACGCCACACATACCCGACATTTCGTCGAAGCTCTCGGAGCAACCTGCGAGACTCAGCACGCTGAGTAACGCTCCGCCAACGATGCCACATTTTCGTATTAATATATTTTCAATCATATTCTAATATTTAATTCCATTCCGAAATATGCGTCGGCTTTTCGTCTTATTGTCATACCGTTGACTTTATAATCAGGAAGCCAGTCGAAAAGCCGGTTTACAAACATTGAAATCTCAAGCCAACGGCCAATCCGCTTGGTAGCCTTGAAGTTGAGATAGACCTCCGGTGCTGTTCTGACCGCAGCGAACTGATTGTCGTTGTATGTGTGTATCAGTGTGCGCAACACCATGTCGTCGGCCGACTCTGCTGTGTAGTCGTGCAGAAGCCCGTCGGCTGCATCGAGATATTTGCAGGGAACGCCGTTGCGGCGCATTGCCGCGGTTTTCACATACCACATGCACTGTACACTTGTGGTGAACACAAGTCCGAGAGTATTAATCTGCGTGTCAAACATGAAGTTGGTATTGAACTGCTCGTTGACACGACCTTCGTCGCTGTCGTACAGGCCGATGTAGCGTTTGCTGACAGCTGCGCCCTCTATCACATCGTTGACGGCCACGAATATCGGTTCTGAGTTGGAGTAGATGGATCTGAACCAGGCACCGGTTACAGTCAGCGCTGTCCGCAGCGCATGCCATCGCTGCGTGTTGAGCGTGAATTCCAGACCCTGCTTATCAATGCGCGTGCCGTTGGTGGCACGACGATATCCGTCAAGTTCCCGCATTTCTGCGTATGGCAGGGCGGTGAGGTCAGGCCGACCTGTCAGCGACGTGGGGTCGATTGCCGTCTCGTCGTAGTCACGATACTCGAAAGCCGAATACACCGACGCGTATCTGAAACCGGAGCGTAGACGCTCGTTGAAGTAGGTCACGGTCAGTCGGTTGTCGCCCAACGTCGCACCAAGCCGAACCTCCCACTTGGAATTACGCGCCGGTCGCAGACTGTAGTTTGACGCATCTTCAATATAAGTGCGCAGGTTCAGCCTGCTATAATCCGCAGGGTGAGTTGTGTCGTAGTAGTTCAGCTGGATTATGTCGTGGTATTCTGCTTGCGGAAACAGATAGTCAATTGTCGGCATCTTTGTGGTCATTCCCCAGCCGGCGCCGATGTAGGGCGCTAATTTGCCAAGTCGCGGCGTATGCCACAGCACATTGACCCGCGGATCGATATAGACCTTTC
>N._albigula_661_foregut__coassemble_81_pt1 | contig 12246 bp, 11 predicted proteins | sample N__albigula_661_foregut__metabat2_high_PE_002 | metagenome-assembled genome bin N
GATCTTAATCTGCATCGGATAGCCCATCCAGCCGAAGATGTCGATGTTGTCCCAACCTTCCTTGTTGTCGTTGCGGGGCGGATAGTAATTGATACGGACCTTGTGGTAGTACTGAGTGTCCTCATCGTTGCCGTGGCCATAGAGGTCGGGCTGATCTTCGGGCACGAGAATGCTCTCGAGAGTGGACAGTTTTGAAACCTCCTTGGTGCGGAAGTTTGCCGGCTCATCGAGCACGAGACCGTCGCGGTTGCCGAGAATGTTGGTTGAGAACCATCCGTTCAGGCCGAGGCAGCGTGTGCCGATAATGGGCGCAAAACCTGATTTGACGAGAGTCTGTCCGGTCTTGAAATCCTTACCCGCGATAGGCATGCCTGTTTTCTCGGCCAGTTCCCACATAGCCGGGATATCGACTGTGGTGTTGGGAGCACCCATGATAAACGGTGCGCCTTCAGAAAGTGCTGCGTATGCGTAGCACATAGATGGAGCCACGTGCTCGCGGTCGTCGGCCTTCATGGCCGCTTCGAGCGCCTCGAGTGTGCCGTGCACTTTCTCATCAATAGGCACATACACCTCGGTAGAGGCTGCCCACAGAACCACGACGCGGTCCACGCCGCTGCTTGCCTTGAAGTCACGGATGTCCTGACGGATCTGCTCCGTCATGTCCCAGCGGTCCTTGACACTCTTGACGTTGTCGCCGTCGAGGCGCTTGGCATAATTGTGGTCGAAAGCTGCAGGCATCGGTTTGATGGCTTCAAGTTCGTCGCGCACGGGGTTGATGTCACGCTCGCGAAGAACTTCACAGTTGATTGCCGACTCGTAGGCATTTGCCGGGTAGACATCCCAGGCGGCGAACTCTATGTCTTCGAGACTTGCCAACGGCACTATGTCGCGATAGTGCAGATACTTCTTGTCTGCACCGCGGCCGACACGGATTTTGTCGTACTGCGTCATTGAGCCGATAGGCTTTGCCAATCCTTTGCGCGCCATCAGCACGCCGGTCATGAATGTGGAGGAGACTGCGCCGAGTCCAACCACCATTACTCCAAGTTTGCCCTTGGGAGCTTCTGCTTTTTTAGACATGTTTTTGTTGTGTGTGTTTGATTTTATCTTCTTTACCTTCTTTTGGGTTATGCGGTCCGCAATGTTTAATTTTTAACAGACCGCGCATTTATTCACAATCAAAACAAAAGTGCTTGGATTATGAAAGCGGCTCAAAATTATATGCAATTATTAAATGCACCAAGCAAAAAGAATAAAAATTCGCACTTCAAAAACATAAAGTATCTTAACAAAACAGCTTTTTAGCCAATTTTTGTTAAAATACTTCTTATTTATAAACTTTATGTTAATATTTGCAAATTGGGCTTAATGCCGGATTTGGTAATTTTATGCCAAAAGTTGGAGTATTTCGTCAAGTTTGTAAATGGTATTCGGGTAGAGCTGCGCATCCTCTTCAGCAGTCCAGCCTTTACCTTTGAGCCATATCGCCTGGCAACCGAGTTTTTCGGCAGGCTCGATATCCTTGCGGTAGGAGTCTCCGACCACGAGCACCTGCGGCGGCAACAATCCGAGAGCCTTGACGCCATGTTCGAAGATTCGCGGGTCAGGCTTGCGGATGCCCAGCACGGCACTCTCGATGATGGCTTGGAAATATTTATGCACACCGAAGTCCTGGAGGACTGTCTCGATATTGCCGTAGAAGTTTGATACGAGCACAATCGGATACTTCTCCGACAGTCGGTCGAGCACCGGCTTGGCTGCATCGACGCTGGCACGGGCCGCTTCGTAGCATATACGCGCAACCTCGGCACTCTTCGCCTCTACGGCGTCGGGCGACATAAGACCCTGACGCACGAGCCATTCAAGCTCGATCTTCATCTTTATCAGCAACATATCGTGAAAGTCGTGAGCCGGCAGAATGTGGCGTTCGCGTGCCAACTCGCGCTCGGCGTATACGTAAGCTTCGCGAAATTGCTCCTTTTCGACCGCAACTCCGGCCTGCTGATAGGCTTTCCAGATTATTTCACTCCAATGGTCGCCACCGGTGTCGAGCGTGCCCCCGTAGTCGAATATCAGGCCTTTGACCCGTGTCATATCAATATTCATGGTCCTTAATTTTTTGACGTAGCAATTTGGTTAGTAATTAGATTTAAGTTTCTCTGTCATTATTGTGCAGATCCGCTCGTGACGGACCATCATATAAATCAGAATGATATTGAGCACTGTCAGTTCAAATGCGAAGTAGAGCCATGGCATGCGGAAAACCAGTATGGCCGCAAACAGGGCAATCGTGCGCACATTGAACGACAGGATGTTGGTGTACTTCATCAGCGGGAGACTCAAGGCGCGGAATTCGTCGCGGAAGGACTGAGGTATACGGCCTCCGAACTTCTGTCGCAATGCGACGCGCAACTTCTGCATGCGTGGTGTGCGGCTCTCCTGTCCTACCGTATAGTTCAGATAGAATGTCATCACGAGCTTGCTCCAGAAGTTGCGGCCCCAACTGAGCGCATCATACTTCTTGCGAAGTTCAGCCGCGTTTTCAAGTTCGGAACCCTCTTCTCCCTTGAGGAAGTAGAGGTGGAACTGGCGATAATAGTCGCCCATGGCGGCTTGCGTGGCGTGGCAGAGACCGGTGACTACTGCCATGACCCATATCACCCATGTGTGATCCATGAAGAAGGCGCTTGTCACGTTTTCGCGCAGACAGATAGCCACATAGATGGCTGCGAACCACAGGTCTCCGCTCAGACCGTCGAGTATGCGCCCGATGCGTGAATACTGTTTGGTCATACGCGCCAGCTGGCCGTCTGCACTGTCGAACGAGTCTGCCCATATCAGCAGGAAGGCTCCCATCAGATTCCACCATATGTTGTTGAAATAGAAGCAGACACCTGCTCCTACGCCCAAGAATATCGACGCGATGGTAATGGCGTTGGGTGTGACACCCAACTTCTTGGCCAGCAATGCCCATGCGTAGCCGATGGGGCGATAGAAATACAAATCTATATGCTCTTCTGTATCCATCGACTTCAACGAAGCCCTGAATCCTGATTTCTCTTTATTTTGATTTTCACCTGTCATCTTTAACCTTTCCTTATATTAACCTTTCCTTATATTCCTATTTCTTCCTCCAGTCTTTAATGGCTTTGAGCACACACTTGGCTATAGCCACAGAGCCTTCTGCACGGCATGGTGCAAAACTTGGCCAGTCATTAAAGTCGATGATGCGGACCGTGCCATCTGCATCGACTATACAGTCGCCGCCATAAATCTTGACGTCCATGATTTCCGACGCACGCTGGCACGTTGCCTTGAGAGCATCGAGGTCAAACTCGAGGCCCTTTGACTTGCCGTTTACCACTTCCCAGCCATACTTGGAGTGACCTTCGTCGAACGGATAGAACCAGTGGAAGAATGGCTGGCCGCTTACGCCGTAAAATTTGATAAGATCGCCGACAAGGTGACGGTTGATTACGGCGCGGCTGATGCCACGGTAGAAGTATTCGTGAAGCACCTCCTGAGCCTCCTCGATGTGGCGGCAGTAGCTCACATCCTCCTTGTGCATGGCATGGTAGTCGCCACGTTTGATCCAGCAGGGACCGAAGCCGGCTTTCTCAAGTTCGGGGCGGACATCCTCGTTAGTGTTCACAATCAGGCTTTCGGGGTAAGGAATGTCATTGGCCACCAGGATGCGCGTCATACGCTCGCGAGTACAGTTTTCGATGCCGAAACCGCTGTTGATTACAAGACGACCCCGTTCTTCGAGCGAGATAAGTTTCTGCACCGATTCTCGCTCGCGGCACATATTGAGTATGACATCTTCCTGAATATCGGCAGTTTGAAACTGTTCCTCGCTGTAAATGCGCACTCCGCAGCCACGCTTGCGCAGATGGTCAGCTACGGCATTGAATATCGCCGCATCGTTGCCTATATGGTTGGGCGAATACGCGCCTGCGCGCATCACTCCGGCTATCTTTATGTCAGACACCTGTAGATAATTTTGAATTTTGAATTTAGAAATTAGTTTATAGCCTGCGACAACATTTCATTGGCCTTCCCGATGTCTCCGGCATGGTCGACATCAAGAATCTTGCCCATATCGTAGCCCTTGAGTTCCAGACCGGCGGCTATCAGCGCGCGCTGGAAGTTGCGCATTCTCGAAACCCCGCGTCCGAGGCAGTCGTCGAGCACCTCAATAGCTTTCGAGTCGAGACCATATATGCCACCTGAAACGTAGCGTACTCCGGGCCGGGACTCATCGCGAAACGCAGTTATCACCATATTGTCATCGACCTCGACATAGAGAGGCTTTTCGTCGTCAATGTAGCCTGTTACGGCCATCATTCCATCGACTGTGGCCTCTGCGCTCTCAAATGCGCTGACGTATCTGGCGAAGTCGTCGCGGCGAAAGATGGTATCGACCGTGGTAAGAACGAACCGACCCTTGCCACGCAACAGACTGCCAAGTTCGTAGAAACTGTGCATGGACGAGGGTGTGGTCTTCACCACAAGTTTTAACTCGCACGCCAGCGTGGGAGCAAGCTGTTCGAGATAGCGGCGCACCTCAACCATCTGTTCGTTGACAATCACCGATATGCAGTCTGGGCCGAAGCTCTCGAACATGTGTATGAGCCGGCCTATCATCGGCTGGCCGTCAATGCTCACCAGTGGTTTGGGCAGACTTACGCCCTCGCTGACGAGTCGGCTCCCCTCGCCGGCTGCTATTATTCCGAAATTCATTGCTCTGTGTGTTGTTCCGTTGGTTGCTCCGCTTGTTGTTCCGTTTGCTGCTCATAACCGGCAGCATGTTTATGCCTGGGGTCGGGTCTTTGGCCCGCTTTCTCTCCCTTGGATGGACGTTCCACTACCGTTTTCTTGAGCGGATTGGCCGAAGCCTGTCTATAGCGCAGCCGATTGCGGAAGATGTCGATTGCACGATAGATGGCCTCGCGCATCGATGTCTCGTCGGCTTCACCCTTCCACGCCAGATCGCAGGCTGTGCCGTGATCCGGACTTGTGCGCACGAATGGCAGACCTGCCGTGAAGTTGACACCGCTGCTGCCTGACAGCGTTTTGAACGGTGCGAGACCCTGGTCGTGATACATGGCCAATATGCCATCGTAGCGACTGAATGCGCCGGAGCCGAAGAAGCCATCGGCAGCAAATGGACCGAAGGCCAATATGCCCTGCTCCACGCATTGCTCTATGGCAGGATGTATCACTTCTTGTTCTTCGCGGCCGAGCAATCCGCCGTCGCCGCTATGAGGATTGAGCGACAACACTGCGATTTTCGGGCACACGATTCCGAAGTCAGAGACAAGCGTGGAGGCGAATCTTGTGACTGAGTCCGCCACTTTTTCTTTTGTGATGGCTTGCGGAATTTTTGCGATGGGCAGGTGTGTGGTGACGAGCGCCACACGCAGCCTGTCGTCGAACAGAATCATCTGCGGCACATATCCTGCGCCCGCTTTGGCGCCCAGATATTCGGTATGTCCGGCATAGCTGAACGACTCGCTCTGGGCAGCCTCTTTCGAGATAGGAGCCGTGACCAACACATCGATGTTGCCGTCGGCGATTGCCTGCATGGCGGCATCGAGGGCTGACACAGCGCCTGCACCCGATGCGGCATCGGGGACTCCGGGATGGACCGCGGTGTCTTTGAGACGCAGGTCAACTACGTTAATTCGGCCATCGTCGGCTTCAGATGCGTCGCTGATACACGCCAGCGGAGGCAATTCAAGACCCAGCGTGCGGCGTGCGTACTCCACAAGACGGCTGTCGGCAAACAGCACCGGAGTCATCAGTTCCAATATGGTTTCGTTGGCAAGAGCCTTGAGTGCTACCTCAAGTCCGACGCCATTGAAGTCTCCCTGGGTGATTCCCACCCGTATCAATTGTTCCATTTAAAATTTCATGGTTCGCCGGCCTGTCGTCAACGATCGACGAAGGCTCAGCCGTTTTTAGAATTGGCAGCCAACATGCCACATGCGGCTGCGATATCCTCGCCGCGCGATGCACGTATGGTGGCTGTGATTCCTTTCTGGTTCAAATAGTTTCTGAACATCAGCATTCTCTCCTCACTGGCCGGATGCAATTCGATGCCGGGAATGGCGTGGAAGCGTATCAGATTGACACGGCACTCGAGTTTGCCGATAAGCCGCACCAGCATGTCGGCATGGGCGATGTCATCATTGACACCGCGCCACATTATGTATTCGAGTGACAGACGGCGCTGATGACTGAAATCGTAGCCGGCCAGGCATTTCATGACCGACGATATCGGGAAGGCCTTCTGTGCGGGCATCATCGATTCGCGCTCGGCAGTATCGGCCGTGTGTACGCTGATTGCTATGTGCACTTGCGTGCGGTCAAGAAGTTCTTTGAGTTGTGGCAACTTGCCGACGGTCGATACGGTGATGCGCTTCGGACTCCATGCCAGACCCCACGGGGCTGTCAGAATCTCGATGACGCGTTCTACGGCCGCAAAGTTGTCGAGCGGTTCACCCATGCCCATGAAGACCACGTTGGTGAGTGGAGTCATGGACTGCGAACCTGATGCCGCACGAGGCGGAATGCTCAATATCTGATTGACTATGCCGGCGGCGTCAAGGTTGCCTTTGAATCCGAGTTTGCCTGTGGCGCAGAAATAACAGTTCATCTTGCAGCCCACCTGGCTCGAAACGCAGAGCGTGGCTCGGTCGCGATCCGGGATATATACCGACTCTATGTGCTGGCCGGCGCCTGCAGCAAACAGATACTTGACCGTGCCGTCGGCCGAACGTGTGGCCTTGACAGGCCGTTCGCGGCCAACCACGTAGTTTTCCGACAGCCACTGCTTGTTCTTCTTCGATATGTTCACCATCTCGTCGAAGCTCTCTGCGCCTTTGCCATATATCCACTCGGCGAGCTGTTTGCCCACAAAGCCCGGCATTCCGCCTCGCTTGGCTACATTCTGCAAATCAGCGAGATTCATGCCTATCAGTTTCATCTTTTCCATTGCGCGGTGCGTTTGAATAATTCGGTCGCGCGGCCAACGCCGCTACTGTCTCATCTAAACAACTTCTGTCTCATCTAAAACAAAGGAGCGTGCCGCAGGGCCGCTCCTTTATTATCAGGCATGCGGCTTGATTAGTCGCCAGCCTCGAATTTGTAGATGTTGTTCTGAACTTTCTTTGTACCCTGAAGCATCTGCATCAGGTCGGGGCTTACAAACTGATAGTACTGCTGGCCATACTGCTGCTCATTGTAGGGGAAGTTCTGCTTGCCCTTGCTGTTCACCTGGTATACGTATACACCATCGAGGCCTTTGGTGAGCACTACTTTCTTGTCTGCCTTCGAACCGGCAATCTTACCGGTCACGCTGCCGTCGCGGACCCCGGCGTTGCTACCGAAGCGGAACTCAGGATAGTTCTTCACTTCTACGCCCATGGCCTGAGCTGCGCTCTGGATGCTCTGAGTTTTCGAGCTGTACTGCTTGACGAGTGCGTCGCCTGCCTTGTCGACACGAACGTCGGCGGCTACGATTTCGCGAACCTCCTTGTTGGTGACAGGACGGTAGTCATCGTACAGGTCATCGATTGCGACGGCGTACATGGCGGGATGCGTGGCGTCGCTTGCATTGTAGATGTGGCTGACCTGATCTTTTTCGCCGTCGATCATCACCCAGCGAACCACCTGACGCGAGTCGGGATAGTAGCTGTTCATACCCTGGAATCGGGGGATGGCGGGCGTTGAGCTCGTTACGGTAAAGTTCTGCACATTGTATCCGGCCTTCTGCGCGTTGGCTGCAAACTTCTCGGCAGTGTTGTTGGCGCCGAGGAATTTCTCAAATGCCTCGCGGGCGTCGGTGCGGGTTTTGGCGCTGGGAGCCAGTACATATTCCACCTCATCGTATTCGATGACATTGACGGGAGTGTTCTGCTTCACGAGCTGAGCCATGGCCATGCCCTGCGGACCCTGCTGCAGCACGATGAATTTGCCGGCTGCGTTGCGAAGGCTGTCGAGTGTCGACTGCGGGATGGCATTGGTGGCGCCTTCTGCAGTGAAGAGGGGCAGCCACTGTTCAGCCTGAACGGCTACACTGTCAATTCCGAAGCGTGCGCTGACAGAATCGACCGAGAGTCCGCCGTTGACAGCAGCAAGCACGCGGTCGCCAATCTTTTCAGTGGCAGTCGAGATAAGGTTAAGCTGGATTGAGTCAACCTTGGCAGTGCGTCCCACAACGCGGATTGCGGTGAAGCCACCGATGTTGTCCGATACGAGCTTGACACTGTCCACACCACCGTTGAGGATGTAATCCTTGGCAGGACCTGTGGGGATATCTTCTGCGCGAAGAGCATGACGGGTCACGTTGACACCCTCCTTCTTAAGCTCTTTGCTGAGCTGACCACCGTTGGCCAGAGCGGCCACAGTCTTCTGTGCGAGCTCGTGGCTTGCCTTCTGGTCAGCGTCCGACGGAGCGATGGTTACAGCGATGAAGCTGATCTCGCGTGTCGGCTCCGACACCTTGAAGAGTCCTTTGTCTTTATTGTAACGGTCTTTGATTTCCTGGTCGCTCACAGGATATTTTTTCTCATCAAGCTGGCCGAAGGGCAAGAAAGCCACGTCAACGCCCGAAGTCTCGATGTAGTCGTTGTAGAGTGCTTTTTTGTCGAGTTCGTTGGGCTTAACCGATCCGACGAGCAGACGCTGGTAGGTCATCTGCTGGATGCGCTTGTCGGTTTCCTTTTCGGCAGCAAGCCAAGCACGCTGGTAGGGTTCAACCTGCGCGTCGGTCAGACCGTTGCGTTTCGGATTGAAAATAACCTCGTAGGCCTGCTGGGGTGTCTGCACGCTCAGGCCGGCGGTGTTGAGCTGGCTGACAAGTTTCATAACCTCGGGGTTCTGCGGATTTTCAAGCATGTAGTAGCGCAGTATGTTGCTTGAGCTGCGCACACCGGCTTTCTCGGCGGCACCAAGAAGCACCTGCTCCTGCAGAAGCTGCTCTACAGCCATCTCAGGAAGCACCTGAACATCGAAGTTGGCAACCGACTGCGGGTTGGTGCGTCGTGCCTCTTCAAGCTGATTATTGAGTTCTTCGCGTTTGCGCTGATACTCCGTGAAATCGATTTTTGTACTGCCTACCTTTGCGACAGTCGTGTGGTCGCCGAAGATGTTGCGGCTGTTGGTCAGCGCGTCGCCGACAATGAACGCAAGCAGAGCCACACCGATCACTACGATCAGGAACACTGATTTGCTTCTGATTTTCTCTAATGTTGCCATTCCTTTTTATAGGTCGTTTTTTGATTATCTTTTCATGATGTACAGTCCCACCGGGGCGGTAGTTCTGCCCATTAAACGTGCAAAGATAACATTTTTAGCAAAAATCGCCAAAATTATTTGGCATTTTCAGTATTTTTTATGAAACGGGCTCTAATTATCCAATCCGAATTCGCGACGGATCGCATCGACTGCATCGAGTTTCTCCCAGGTGAAAAGTTCTACTTTGCGCACGATGGGATGGTCCTCGTAGCGGTTCTGGAATGTCTTTTCGACCCACCGGGGTTCGCGGCCCACGTGTCCGTAGGCAGCCGTCTCAAGATATATGGGCTGACGCAGTTTGAGGCGTGTCTCAATGGCATGAGGACGCATGTCGAATTCTTTCATGCCGGCGATTTTTTCGGCGATTTCAGCATCGCTGAGCCCTACTTTGCCGGTTCCGCAGGTATCTACAAAGATGCTGACCGGTTTTGGCTCACCAATCGCGTAGGCTACCTGCACGAGCATCTCGTCGGCAACACCGGCAGCCACCATGTTCTTGGCGATGTGACGGCAGGCGTATGCTGCCGAACGGTCAACCTTCGAGGGATCTTTGCCCGAGAATGCGCCGCCGCCGTGGGCGCCTCGGCCGCCGTACGTATCAACGATAATCTTGCGACCTGTCAGACCGGTGTCGCCGTGAGGGCCACCAATCACAAACTTGCCGGTGGGATTGACATGGAGTATCAAATTCTCGTCGAACAGTGCTCGAGTCTGCTCGGGCAACTTTGCAATGACGCGCGGCAGCAGCACTTTGATCACATCCTGACGAATCGTGGCCAACATCTCGCGGTCGGCCTGAAGCTGGGCCTCGGCGGTGTCTTCGAGCGCCGGAATGAACTCGTCGTGCTGAGTCGACACTACTATTGTGTGCACACGCACCGGCCGGTTGTCGGGACCATATTCCACTGTGACCTGACTCTTTGCGTCAGGACGCAGATAAGACACCTGCTTGCCCTTGCGGTAGTATGTCATCTGCTCGCCGGCGCGGCGAATGTCGGCAAGCTCGCGAAGTATCAGATGCGACAGGCTGAGTGTGAGTGGCATGTATTCTTCGGTCTCGTTGACTGCGTAACCGAACATCATGCCCTGGTCGCCGGCTCCCTGCAGGTCTTCGGCAGCTTTGCCGTCGGTCGGCGTCTGCCGCACGCCGCGGTTGATGTCACCGCTCTGCTCATGTATGGCTGTCAGAATGCCGCACGCATCGCCGTCGAAGCGATACGCACCGCGGTTGTATCCTATATTATTAATTAGTTCGCGGGTGCAGTTCTGCACATCTACATATGCTTCAGATGTAACCTCTCCTGCCACTACCACCTGTCCGGTGGTAACAAGCGTCTCTATTGCCACATGGCTGTCGGCATCGCGCGCTAAAAATTGGTCGAGCAGATTATCGCTGATCTGATCGGCGACTTTGTCGGGATGTCCCTCCGAAACTGACTCAGAGGTGAACAGGTAATTCTTTTTATCCATTGATTTGATTTATTATATTCTTGTTATTTAAACGAGTTTCCTCGGAATTACACATAAAAATTTCAGCTGACCGCAACAAAAAAAGACAACCGCTTCGCCGCGATTGCCGTCTGAATATTGCCCAAGCTGTCTTCGGACACACAATGGTGCCGATGGAGCAGTTTTAGCGTTTTTTTCAGTGGTCGCAAGCAGCCAAATTTATCCACTTTCGGGTAGATTTCTGAATCAGGAATCTCCCTTTGAGACTGCAAAATTACAAAATCCGGCGGTAATATGCAAACTACAAGCCTGTTTTTTCTGCAACAATTTCCACACAGAGACGTTAACACTAAAAAATATTCTATCGACACCAATGAAAAGTCAACTCTACACCCGCACCGGCGACCTGGGCACCACATCGCTTGTCGGCGGTGAGCGTATCGCCAAAAATTCCGCGCGACTCGAAGCCTACGGCACCATCGACGAGCTATCGTCGCATCTGGGCATCATAGCTGCCGACCCCGACTGCGACAACGAAGTCAAAGGTCAGATTCAGTCTCTTCAGAACGAACTCTTCAACATTGGCGCTTATCTGGCAACAGCGGTCGCCGGCGGTAAGCAGCCCCGATGCGAGTCGCTCGACGACACCCGGATGCATGAGCTTGAGAGCTGGATCGACGCACTCGACGAACAGACGCCCAAGATTCGGGCATTTGTACTGCCGGGCGGCTTGAAGCTCTCGGCCGAAATCCACGTGGCACGCACCGTGTGCCGCCGTGCCGAGCGGCGAATCATCGACCTGACACAGAGTGAATATGTCGACCCTCGCGTCACGGCGTACATCAACCGCATGTCCGACTACCTCTTCATCGCCGCCAGATACATGAACTTTATCAAAGGCATAGAAGAAGTTGTTTGGAAAAAACAATAAAACAACAGCACGCACGTTTGCAATAACGTAAGTAAACGGTGGCATTGATTGGACTCAATCACAGCAACCGGACACTTAACCGGATCTGCATACGTAAAATCCGTTATAACAAGACAATCAGGAATACTCAATAATCCATCAAAAACAGAATAATCGGAAAACACGACACTCTGTCAAAACGAAATAAATTGAAAACACCGGCAATCCGCCAAAACGAAATAAACACAAAAACACAGAAGATATGTATTGGACATTAGAGCTAGCGTCGAAGCTTGAAGAAGCACCGTGGCCTGCCACAAAAGAAGAACTTATAGACTTTGCAATGCGTTCGGGCGCACCTCTGGAGGTGATAGAGAACCTGCAGGAGATAGAGGACGAGGGCGAAATCTACGAATCAATCGAAGACATCTGGCCCGACTACCCCAGCAAAGACGACTTCTTCTTCAATGAGGATGAATATTGAGTAAATAAAACTTTGAAACACAAGAGGTTAAGTACATCGTTTTTGATGACTTAACCTCTTTTTATATGCATTTTGGGGCGTTTTTCAGCAGAATAAAATG
>N._albigula_661_foregut__coassemble_82_pt1 | contig 12196 bp, 9 predicted proteins | sample N__albigula_661_foregut__metabat2_high_PE_002 | metagenome-assembled genome bin N
GCCCTTGCCGCGCACAATTCCGCAGCTTACGCGTTCGTCGGAGTCCTTGTCGGTGACATATTCTCCCTTGACCACCATCATATCCGCGCCGTGGCGAATCAGGCCCGCCTCAGGCATGCTGCGGATAGGCCGGGCCATGCTCAGGAAGTGGATGGCCTCGAGCAGGTTGCTCTTGCCCATGCCGTTGAGACCCAGCAGACAGTTTACGCCTGCCGAGAACTCGAGCTTCGCCTCGGCGATGTTCTTGAAATCCAATATGTCAATGCGGCTTATCTTCAAGAATGTTGAATGTTGAATGTTGAATTCGGGTCGCTCGGCTGGGATCATAAGCCTCCGGCTTGTGCACCGGGTCTCCCTTTCTACGAGTCTTTCTCTCCGTATGCGAGGTCGCCGGCGTCACCGAGACCGGGCACGATGTATGAGTGCGCGTTGACTTCGTCGTCGATTGCACCGCACCAAAGCACCGTGTCGTCGGGGAAATGCTCGCGGACATACTCAACGCTCGGTTTGGATGCGATGACGCTCGCCACGTAGATTTTGGCCGGAGTTCCTTTGGAGAGCAGTGCGCGGTAGGCAAGCTCCATCGAGCTGCCGGTGGCGAGCATCGGGTCGACGAGTATAAGTGTTTTGCCATCGAGACGGGGCGATGCAAGGTATTCGACCAGCACGTCGAATGTGTCGCCCTTCTCGCGATAGCGGCGGTAAGCGCTCACAAAAGCGTTCTCAGCGTGGTCGAAATAGTTCAGGAATCCGTGATGGAATGGCAGTCCGGCGCGGAGAATGGTGGCGAGAACCACCTTGTCGGACGGCTCGCGGCAAACGCACATTCCGAGTGGTGTCTGCACCTCGGTGGTCTTGTAGTCGAGGCGTTTCGAAATCTCGTAGGCCATGATCTGGCCGATGCGGTCGAGATTCGTGCGGAAGCGCAACGGGTCGTTCTGGATGTTCACGTCGCGCAGTTCAAGCATATAGCGGTTCACCAGGCTGGGGGAGTCCGCAAAGTTGATTACTTCCATAACTCTTTGTTTTTCAGGCTGGGTATATACATATGTGCCGTGCAGAGTGTGGTTGCGTCGGCAGGTGTGCCCATAAATTAAACAAAGGTAATAAAAAAAATCCGAATCGCAAAGTGAAAAAAAGTGGGCGGGGCAGGGCGAGTGCTCACTTCGTTCGCACCACAATCAAGACTGGTGCGGGCGGGTGACCGGGGCGGGTGACCGGTGGGCGGGGGGGCGGTCAGGCTTCGGCAATGTCGCGGCGGATCCGGGCCTGGAGGTTGGCGAGCGAGTCGAAGCGGCGTTCGCCACGGATGCGGCGCTTGAAGTTGATGGTTATGGTCTCGCCGTAGAGGTCGCCGTCGAAATCGCAGATGTGCGCCTCGACGCGGGTCTTGCCGTCGGACTCGACTGTGGGATTGTCGCCGACATTTACCACTGCTCGTTTGCGTGAACCGTCGGGCAGAATAGCCTCGGCGGCGTATACGCCTGTTTTGGGCAGCAGCTGCCGGCGGGCGATCTTCAGGTTGGCTGTGGGGACGCCGATTGTGCGTCCGAGTTGGCGGCCATGTATCACTTCACCGCTGATGGAGAAGGGGCGACCCAATATGCCGGCGGCTTGCGGCATATCGCCGTTGGTCACGGCACTGCGAGCCGCCGACGAGCTGCAACCGGGGAGAGCCTCGACTCTGACAACGTCTATGCCGAGCGACTCGCCGATGCGGCGGTAGTCGTCGAGGCTGAGACGAGAGCCGTCAGAGCCGAATGAGTTGTCGTAGCCAAGCACCAATACGCGCATGCCCTGCTCATCGCGCAGACGGCGCATCCATTGGGCCGCGGTGACGCGTCGCACGTCGTCGGTAAACGGAATGCGCACCACGTCCAGGCCTTCTGCGCGAAGCCGTGAGTCGCGACTGTCAGCGCCCATCAGCATTTTGGGCGCGCGTTCGGGTGCGACAATCTCGAGGGGATGACGGTCGAATGTGACGGCGACGGGTTTAAAATTCTGCTTATGTGCAATATCGAGCACTTCTTTCAGCACTTCCTTGTGGCCGCGGTGCACGCCGTCGAAGGTGCCGATTGTCACTACGGAATTCATTCCTCTTCCCAATTGAGAATTGTTTTGTCCCCAATAATGCGCACGGCGTGCATGCCGAGTTGGCGCGCCGCCTCGCAGTTGGCTTCAGAGTCATCGAGCAGCACAGACTCCTCGGCACGGAGTCCGAAGCGGTTGAGCACGGTTTCGAACAGTGCTGCATCGGGTTTGCAGACGCCCTCGGCGAAACTTGTGACTATGCCGTCGAAATAGTCACCGACGCGCAGGCCTTCCTGCCGGAAAGCGCGTTTGATCCAGCCGTCGAACATAATGGCGTTGGTGTTCGAAATCATGTACAGGCGTTTGCCGTCGGCGCGCATCTTGCGCAGTGCGGCGAGGCGCTCGACCGGAAGTGCGACAAGAAACTGATCGAAAGCTCCTTCGAAGTCCGCGTCGGGGGTCGGGCGACCGGTGATGCATCGCAGTTTGTCGTAGAACTCAGCCGCCGAGATGCGTCCGGTCTCAATCGATAAGAATGGTTCCTCCTGTCGGTACAGGCCAAGCATGGAATCAGCCTCCGAGAGGCCCAGGGCCTCGAAAGCGTGCACGCAGCGGTCGCGGTCGAGGTCTATCATCACGCCGCCAAGGTCGATAACAACATTTTTTATTCCTTTCATGCCGCAAAGTTACAAAATTTTTTACTATTTTTGTAATTCTAAATGAAACTCAAAAGCCCATAAAAATATAGAACAGTCATGATGAGCAGCAACGTCAAGTCAATAGGTATCCTGACATCAGGAGGTGACGCACCCGGCATGAATGCCGCGATACGCGCTGTGACCCGCGCCGGCATTTACGCGGGATTTAAGGTTTACGGAATTTACCGTGGCTACCGTGGTTTGATTTACGACGAAATAGAAGAATTCTCGACGCAGAACGTGTCGAATATCATTCAGCGTGGCGGAACGATTTTGAAGACAGCCCGTTGCAAAGAATTTCAGACGCCCGAGGGCCGTCAGTGCGCCTACGACGTGCTCCGCCGTCACAACATTGACTCACTTGTGGTGATTGGCGGTGACGGTTCGCTGACAGGTGCCCGCATCTTCGCCAACGAATTCCAGGTCCCGATTGTCGGACTGCCCGGCACGATTGACAATGACCTGTATGGCACCGACACGACCATCGGTTACGACACGGCGCTCAACACCATCATGGAGTGTGTCGACAAGATTCGCGACACCGCCACCTCGCACGAGCGCTTGTTCTTTATCGAGGTCATGGGTCGTGACGCCGGCTTCCTGGCGCTCAACGGTGCCATAGCATCGGGTGCCGAAGCTGCTATTATTCCTGAGATTTCAACACAGGTCGACCAGCTGTCGGAACTGATACAGAACGGTTTCCGCAAGTCAAAGAACTCCTCGATTGTGCTTGTGGCCGAGTCGCCGATTACCGGCGGCGCCATGGGTCTGGCGCAGCGAGTCAAGGAGGAATATCCGAGCTACGACGTGCGTGTGTCGATACTCGGACACCTGCAGCGAGGAGGTTCGCCGACGGCTCATGACCGCATCTTGGCTTCGCGCATGGGTGCCGCGGCAATCGACGCTCTGCTCGATGACCAGCGCAATGTGATGATAGGCATCAAGAATGATGAGATTGTCTATGTGCCCTTCACCAAGGCAATCAAAAACGAGAAGCCGATCAATCAGGAGTTGATGTCGACACTGCGTCGTCTCTCCATCTAACTCCCGGTGACCCGTGCCCGCGAACTTGTGGCCCGATGCCACGAACTGGATCCGTCGCGTCCGGTCACCTCGGCTCTCGCAAACTGGGGTAAGGATTGGAAGTCGTATGACCCGCTGGCAGCAGAATTTGACATTGTGGGTTATAACTACACAATCGATAATTCGGAGTCGGATCATGAGCGTGTGCCCGGTCGCGTCATGATGCAGACAGAATCATATCCGGCAGATGCCTGGAAGAACTTCCGTAAGAGTCCGGACTATCCTTACATAATCGGCGATTTTGTCTGGACCGGCATGGACTACCAGGGTGAGTCGGGCATAGGTCGCTGGTATTATGAGGGAGATGTGCCGGGCGAGCATTACGAACGACCGCTATGGTCCTGGCATGCGTCGTATTGCGGCGACATTGACCTGACGGGTCTGCGCAAGCCGATAAGCCACTACCGCTCGATGCTCTGGAACCCCGACGGCTCCGAACATCTCTACATTGCGGTGCGCGAGCCGGATGGTTACAAAGGAAAGGTAAAGACCACGCTCTGGGGCACATGGCCCACGTTTGAGAGCCGGAACTGGCCCGGACATGAGGGCAATGATATAGATGTCGAGGTCTATTCGCATTATCCGTCGGTGCGTCTCTATCTCAATGACAAACTGATAGCTGAGAAGCCCGCCGAGCAGGTGAAAGCCACTTTCACGTTGCCCTATGCCGAGGGAACTCTGCGCGCCGAGGGAGTAAAAGATGGAGTGACGGCCGAGACAAAAATCCTTGAAACCGCGGGGCCGGTTGCTGCAATACGGCTCACACCGGCGAGTCAGCAAATAAGTCCGACTACGGGAGATGTCAGCTTTGTTACAATAGAACTTGTTGACAAAAAGGGAAATGTAGTGCCTGTGGCCGACAATATGCTAAGTGTCGCGGTTAGCGGCCCGGCAGAGCTTAAGGCTCTCGGCAACGCTGACATCAAAGATCTCGACCCTTATTTCGACTCCACACATAAAGCCTGGATGGGGCGTGCGCTGGCTGCTATAGTTTATACCGGCGGCCGGAGACCGGTGATATTCTCTGTCACCTCTCCTACGCTCCCCACTGCTTCAGTGACCATTGAAGCATTAAACCGTTGAACGGATGCCGGGTCAAACTATTTGATAAATCTAATAAATATAATAAAGCATAACACGTAACGATGAAAAAATTTCTCACTATGGCTGCAGCGGCGCTTGTGGCCGCAGCCCCCGCCTTAGCCGGCGAGGAAGAAATGGGCGCCTATCTTATGACATTCTTTTCCGACAGCGACCACAGTCTGCATTTCGCCGTCAGCGATGATGGCTACACTTTTACAGCCCTCAACGACAACAAACCCGTAATCGCAGGAGACTCTATTGCTGACCAGCGCGGCATCCGCGACCCACACATCCACCGCGGTCCCGACGGCACTTTCTATATCGCAATGACCGACCTGCATCTCTTTGGCAAGAAGGCCGGACTGCGCGACACGCAGTGGGAACGCCCTGATGAGTACGGATGGGGCAACAACCGCGGTCTGGTGCTCATGAAGTCAAACGACCTCATAAACTGGACTCACACCGAGGTGCGTCTCGATGAACTCTTCCCGGAAGAATTCAAAGAAATCGGCTGCGCATGGGCACCTCAGACCATAGTAGACCCGTCGAACGGACTGCCGATGATTTACTTCACAATCCGCAAGCGTGGCGAAGGGCTTCCCGGAGGCAATCCCACCGACAAGAAGACACGCCTCTACTACGCATATGCCAACAAAGATTTCAATACGCTTACCACTAAGCCGGAACTGCTGTTTGAATATCCGGATTCAACAATCCAGATTCTCGATGCGGACATCATTCCAATGCCTGACGGTCGCTACTACATGTCGTACTGCGCGCAGGAAAAGACCGGAGGCGGAATCAAGGGAGCAATATCCGACAAAATCAACGGAGGATATGTTTATGACCCCAAGTGGATAGACTCCGAGCCCGGTTCATGCGAGGCTCCCAATGTCTGGAAACGAATCGGCGAAGACCGTTGGGTGCTGATGTACGACGTGTTCAGTATCAATCCTCACAACTTTGGCTTTGTCGAGACCACCGACTTCAAGACCTTCACACCAATCGGCCACTTCAACGACGGCCCGATGAAGGCCACCAACTTCACCAGTCCGAAGCATGGAGCCATAATTCAGATCACCAAAGCGGAAGCTGACCGTCTGCGCAAACACTGGAAGTAATTTAGAATTTAGAATTTAGAATCCCCCCTCCCATCTTGATGGTGATGCGAACGGAGTGAGCATAAACCAATAATACTTGTATACAAAACTAACCATAAATTCATGAAAAATTTAAAGAGAACCCTGCTTCTCGCAGCCGCGGCGCTTCTGTTCGGCGCCGGCATGGCTGAAGCGAAAAACACCCCGGCTGCTGCTCCGGGTACTTTCGTGGCCGGAGACGGCACTTTTCTGCTCAATGGCGAACCTTTCGTGGTGAAAGCCGCCGAGCTTCATTACCCCCGCATTCCCAAGGAATATTGGGAGCATCGCATAGAAATGTGCAAGGCGTTGGGTATGAATACAATCTGTCTATACACATTCTGGAACGCCCATGAGCCGAACCCCGACCAGTTCGACTTCACCGGCAATAATGACCTGGCCGAGTTTATCCGACTTTGCCGGAAACATGATATGAAAGTAATTCTCCGCCCCGGTCCATATGTATGCGCCGAGTGGGAGATGGGAGGTCTGCCCTGGTGGCTGCTCAAAAAGAAAGATATCCGTCTGCGCGAGAACGACCCCTACTTCCTGGAGCGTGTGGACAAATTCCAGAAAGCCGTAGCCGACCAGGTGAAAGGACTCACCATAGCCGAAGGTGGCCCCATCATCATGGTGCAGGTCGAGAACGAGTATGGTTCATATGGCAAGGATAAAGAGTATGTGGGCAATATCCGCGACATGCTCCGCAAGAATTTCGGCAAGGAGATGACACTGTTCCAGTGCGACTGGTCGTCGAACTTCCTCAACAATGGCCTCGATGACATGATCTGGACGCTCAATTTCGGCACCGGAGCCAACATCGATCAGCAGTTCGCACCGCTCAAGAAGGTCCGTCCGAACTCGCCTCTGATGTGCTCGGAGTTCTGGAGCGGTTGGTTCGACAAGTGGGGCGGCAACCATGAGACCCGCGATGCCAAGGATATGATCGACGGTCTGACCGAGATGCTCGACAAGGGAATCTCCTTCTCGCTCTATATGACCCACGGCGGCACCAACTGGGGTCACTGGGCCGGCGCCAACTCACCCGGCTTCGCACCCGACGTCACGTCGTACGACTACGATGCTCCCATCAACGAGAACGGTGTGGCCACTCCCAAGTATCACGCGCTGCGCGCCGCCCTGGCCAAGTATGCCGACGGCAAGCTCCCGGCTGTGCCCAAGGCAATCCCGACTGTCAGTGTGGCTCCGTTCCGGTTCACCGAAGTGGCTCCGATATTCAGCAATCTGCCCGAACCCAAGAAAGATAAGAAAATCCGCACTATGGAGGAATATGACCAGGGCTTTGGCAGCATAATCTACAGCACGACACTCCCGTCGCTGGCCAAGGGCTCGGTGCTAACCGTCAATGACGCTCACGACTTCGCGCAGGTTTATGTAGACGGCAAATATATAGGCAAGCTCGACCGCCGTCTGGGCGAGAAGAAACTCGCTCTGCCCGAGGTGAAGAAAGGTGCGCGTCTCGACATACTGGTCGAGGCCATGGGCCGCATCAACTTCGGCCGTGCCATCAAGGACTTCAAGGGTATAACCGACAACGTGACTGTGACCGAACGCCGCGACGGCCGTGACTTTGTATGCGACCTCAATGACTGGGAGGTATATAACTTGCCCGACGTCGAGGAATTCTACAAGAATATGAAATTTGTGCCCCTGAAGGATGCGCCCGAGGGCTTCAACGGACGAATGGTCAACGGTGTTTACCGCGCCAAGTTTAACGTCAAGAAGCCCGGCGACACGTTCTTCGACTTCTCGACATGGGGTAAAGGTCTGGTTTATGTCAACGGACATCCGCTCGGCCGCCTCTGGGAAATCGGTCCGCAGCAGACTCTCTACTGCCCGGGCGTATGGTTGAAGAAGGGTGAGAATGAGATCATGGTGTTCGACGTAGTAGGTCCCCGCGAGGCAAAGAGCGCCGGACTCAACAAGCCTATTCTTGACCAGCTTCAGATTGCCAAACGTCAGACTCACCGCGAGGCCGGCGAGACTCTCGACCTCAAGGGTGAGACTCCGGTCATCAGCTCGTCGTTCAAACCGGGCAACGGCTGGCAGGAAATCAAGTTCCCCGAAACTGAAGGCCGCTATGTGGCTCTTGAGTTCCTCAACTCCATCAGCGGTGGCGACAACGCGGCCATTGCTGAGCTCTATCTGCTCGATGCAGACGGCAACCGTCTGGTCCGCGAACCCTGGACTATCCGTTACGCCGACGCTGAGGATGTGAAGGGTGGAAACCGCGCAGCTGACAAGATCTACGACCTGCAGGAATCCACATACTGGTCGACCGGCAAGGGTAACCCCTATCCCCACTCGGTGGTAATCGACCTCGGTGCCGAGCATACGCTCACCGGCGTGCAGTATCTGCCCCGTATGGAGGCCGATGTGCCGGGCGCTATCAAGGATTTCAAGATCTATGTCAGGAAAAACGATTTCAAATATTAATATAATGATAAGAAAATCAATATTTGCCGTTGCATTGGCGGCAATATCGCTGCCGGCCCTTGCCACTACAGTGACGAGTCCCAACGGCTGTCTTGTGCTCACCACCTCGACCGAGGGAGGCAAGCCTGTGTACAGCATCACTTACGAGGGCAAGACGATGGTAGACAAGGCACCGTTCGGACTGAAAGCCAATTATGCCGACTTTACCAAAGGTTTGACCCTGTATGCCGACACGCTGACTCCGTTCAACGTGGACTTCGCTCAGGACCGCATCAAGCATTCGCGTGTCAAGTTCGACGGCACGCGCCTGATGGAGAAATATAAGAACGACAAAGGTCAGAAGATTCGCGTGGAGTGGATAGTGGGCAACAACGACGTGGCCTTCCGCTATCTGCTGCCCCACGATGGTGAACTGCGTTCGGCCATAATAGAGCGGGAGGCCACAGGCTTCCGTTTCCCGGAGCAGACCACCACGTTCCTGACTCCGCAGTCGGACGCTATGATTGGCTGGAAACGGACCAAACCCAGTTATGAGGAGAAATATACCGTTGATGCGCCAATGTCGGCCAAATCACAATATGGCCATGGCTACACTTTCCCGGCACTCTTCCGGGTAGGTAATGATGGCTGGGTGCTTGTCAGCGAAACCGGTGTTGACGGAGGCTATGCGGCATCGCGACTCAGCGACTTCAACGATGGTGTTTATACAATCGAGTTCCCGATGCCTGAAGAGAACAACGGCAACGGCAATAGTGCGCCGGCGATTCCGCTCGACGGGGTCACACCGTGGCGCACATTGACAGTCGGAGCTGATCTAAAGCCGATAGTCGAGACGGTGATTCCATGGGCACCGCTCAATCAGCTCTATGCCATGGACAACGTGTTCAACGACGGCAAGGGCACATGGAGCTGGATTATCTGGCAGGATGACAGCATAAACTACGACGACTCGATTGCTTATATCGACCTGGCTGCATCACTCGGATATTCGCACGCGCTTATCGACAGCGGCTGGGATCGCACTATCGGACGCGAGGGTATGGCAAAACTTGCAAAGTATGCGCAGGACAAGGGTACCAACATTGCGGTGTGGTATTCGTCGAGCGGCTGGTGGAACGACATTGTGCAGAGTCCGACCAATATAATGTCTCGTCCGATTCCCCGCAAGCAGGAACTCAAGTGGCTGCGCGACCTTGGCGTGAAAGTTATCAAGGTGGACTTCTTCGGCGGTGACAAGCAGGAGACGATGCGTCTGTATGAGGATATCCTCAGCGATGCGGCCGACTATGGCATCAGCGTTATTTTCCACGGCTGCACACTGCCCCGCGGCTGGGAACGAATGTATCCTAACTATGTCGGTAGCGAGGCTGTGCTTGCTTCCGAGAACCTTGTCTTCGGACAAGAGTTCTGCGACGAGGAGGCTTACAATGCCAGCCTGCATCCGTTCATCCGCAACACTGTAGGCAGCATGGAGTATGGCGGCACGGTGCTCAACACGCAGCTTCGCAAGGGCAATAAAGGTGGCACCACACGCCGCACATCGGACGCCTTCCAGCTTGCAACCTCAGTGCTGTTTCAGAATGCGGTGCAGAATTTTGCTCTCACACCTGAGTCGATGGAGTTCGCTCCGGCAGACGCTATCGCGTTTATGAAGGAAGTGCCCGCAACGTGGGACGAGACCATGTACGTAGATGGCTATCCGGGCAAATATGTCGTGCTGGCACGTCGCCATGCTGACAAGTGGTATATTGCCGGTGTCAGCAATCTCGAGAAGGAAACCAAGGTGAAACTCAGTCTGCCCATGCTGACCAAAGGTCAGACCGTGGAACTCTATTCCGAACCCGATGGCAAGTCTTTTGCCAAGACTGCCCTCAAGATAAAGAATCCGGAGAAGGTGGAGATTTCGCTCCGTCCGAACCATGGTTTCGTGATTGTAGCTAAATAATGGCATTCTGAAATTTGAATAAACATTTCTGATTGGAATGAAATCATTTATACTTACCGCTGCTATAGCTGCATCGTCAGCTATGGCGGCGGTAATTTCACCCAAGATAGTGGAAGTCGGTCCCGGCTGGAGCGGAACGTCTGTCAATACAGCGGTGTTCCGCACAAATCCGATTGTGACTTATGACTCGGTGCAATTTGTCTCATACTATGACCCGGAGGGTTGGCTGACGTTAGGTCGGCGAGCTTTGGGCAGTGACCGATGGGAGGTGAGCCGCACGCAGTATCGCGGCAATGTGGCCGATGGCCACAATGTCATCAGCATGGGCATTGATGGTGCCGGGTATCTGCACGTAGCTTTCGACCACCATGGCAATCCGCTGCGCTACGCACGCAGTCTGCGGCCTCTGAGTCTCGAACTGGGGGAACTGGAGCCGATGACGGGCATTGATGAGCAGAATGTGACTTATCCGGAGTTCTACACGCTGGCGGGCGGTGACCTGTTGTTCGTGTACAGGTCGGGAGCGTCGGGTCGTGGCAATATGGCCATGAACCGTTATGTGGTTTCGAAAGGTAAGTGGGAACGTGTGCGGGATTCTCTGATCGATGGCGAGGAGCAGCGCAGCCCCTACTGGCAGGTGTATGTCGATGCCAATGGAGTGATACATGTGTCGTGGGTATGGCGCGAGACGTGGCTGGTTGAGACCAATCACGACATGTGCTACGCGCGCTCGGCCGATGGAGGCCGTACGTGGCAGCGCTCTGACGGCTCTGACTACGAGTTGCCCATCACGGCTGCAAATGCCGAGTATGCTCTGCGGATACCACAGAATTCGGAGCTTATCAACCAGACGTCGATGACAGCCGACGCCGAGTCGCATCCATACATAGCCACCTATTGGCGCGATGCCGGTTCGGATGTGCCGCAATACCGGATAGTCTGGCACGACGGCACTGAGTGGCATCAGCGTCAGATTTCCGACCGCAAGACTCCATTCTCGCTGAGCGGGGGCGGCACCAAAATGATTCCGATAGCGAGGCCGAGGGTGGTAGCCGACGGCAAGACGGTCACGGTGATATATCGCGATGCCGAGCGTGGCAGCAAAGTCTCGATGCTGCGCACTGTCGGCGGGGCCGAAGGAGAGTGGTCGGTAACCGACCTCACCGACTTTGCGGTTGACGCTTGGGAACCCTCGATCGACGCCGACTTATGGAAGCAGCAGCGTCGGCTGCACATCTTTCTGCAGCCCACGCACCAGGGCGATGGCGAGCGCGTCGTCGAGTCCCTCCCAACCCCGGTCTCCATAATCGAAGTCAACTGAACTACATAAATAAAAACGCATTGGCGATACCTTTACTTTTTATTTATAGTTATTACTGCTCGCTGTGGGTCTCGATGAGCCATGAGGGAGAGAAAACCCTTACGGACTTCTTTGTTCGGATAGCCCAGGTTGAGCATGTCGGAGTCATTGTCAAAACTCTTGATGGTCAGGTATCCGGATTGGTACAGTAGCGGCACAAGCGTGCTGTCAAGATTGAACGAAACATTCCGGATATTGCTTGCCGATTCTTTTATGTTCTCTAAATCTTGCAATCTTATATGGCGATCGCTTATGACATCAATAAGATGTTTTGGAGTGCCCGATTCAAACCAGAAGTCTCTGATACGTTTTTCTTGCAAAGCGTTAAGAAGGCTGAACGGGTTGTAAGTAAGTGGTCAGATTAAATTTTAATTTTTCTGAATGTAGTAAGATGGACAGA
>N._albigula_661_foregut__coassemble_83_pt1 | contig 12140 bp, 10 predicted proteins | sample N__albigula_661_foregut__metabat2_high_PE_002 | metagenome-assembled genome bin N
GTCAAATGTTAAATCTGTGTTAAAAGTTACCAAAGATTTGGATAGCAACATAGAAACACACTGACCGCGCGCTGACACGCGGCTACACCTACGACACAGCCACAGGTGTGCGACACTCCATGACCTACAATGTCAACGGCAACGCAAGCTACAGTGCCCGCAACGAGTTCAAGATTCAGTTTGGCCCGATCAACCAGTTCACCGTCTCATCGACCACCGAAGCCGACCATTCGACCTATGCCGACATGATCGGTACAGATGTTGACACGCCGGAACCGAGGAAGGTGCGCACACTGCGACTGCGCGAGCGAGCTTCATTCTCATGGCAGATTGGCAGACAAAACCTGAAACTGTTCGCGGACTTCACCTCCCGACGCACCACCACGCCCGACCCGGCTTTCCGCGACATCAACGCCCGCCACTACATAGCCGGATTCACAGGTCAGTTCAAGCTCCCGGCAGGATTCGGCATCGGCACCGACTTCACCATGTACTGCCGCGACGGTTACGGCATGAGCCAGATTGATGACACCAACCTCATCTGGAACGCCCGCGTCACCTGGACACCACCGCGCGCCAAGGCATGGACAATCATGGCCGACGGCTTCGACATGCTCCACCAGCTGAAGACGATCAACTACGCCGTGACTGCATCGGGCCGCTCGGTGAGCTACACAAACGCACTGCCGCGATACTTTATGCTGTCCGTGCAGTACCGCTTTAACCGACAGCCCAAGAAACGCTGAAAAGTGCAAATCATAGCAAGGCCATGACTCATAACATGAGTGTCTCCTGATGACGCAAATTTTATGAGTCACGGCCTTATTTATTGGAAATTTTTTGCTAATTTTACAGATTGAACTAATAGAACTCATTTAAACTTATTCTAAAATGTTAAAAACTCATCTTTTTTGTAAATTATTTCAACCTTTTCAGTCATTATGGAACCCCATAATTCCATCAAAGGTTTTATAATTTCCTAAAAAATCTTTCGTTTTTACCTATCTCAGAAAAGTTTAAATGAGTTCATAAAGACTGAAAATAACAAAAAAATCTGATTAATGGGATTTAAAAGTTTTTTTTCAAAGAAGAAAAAAGAAACCCTCGACAATGGCCTGCAAAAGACCAAAGAAGGAGTCTGGAGCAAGATATCGCACGCGATAGCCGGCAAGAGCAAGGTCGACGACGAAGTTCTCGACAATCTTGAGGAAGCCTTCATCACGAGCGATGTCGGCACCGACACCACTCTGAAGATCATTGAGCGGCTGGAGGAGCGGGTGGCCCGCGACAAGTACGTGGGCAGCGAAGAGCTTCGCCGCCTGTTGGTAGAGGAAATCAGCGACATGCTGGAGAAGCCCGACAACGAAGAGATGTTAGAGGACTTCCAGGTTCCGAAAACCGGTGAACCCTACGTCATCATGGTGGTAGGTGTGAACGGAGTCGGCAAGACCACAACCATCGGCAAGTTGGCGTATCAATACGCGGCGGCCGGCAACAAGGTTGTGCTCGGCGCCGCCGACACATTCCGCGCGGCAGCCATCGAGCAGCTCGACATATGGGGCGAGCGCGTGGGTGTGCCTGTCATCAAGCAGAAGATGGGCAGCGACCCGGCTGCAGTGGCATTCGACACGCTGTCGTCGGCCAAGGCACAGGGCGCCGACGTGGTGATAATCGACACCGCAGGCCGCCTGCACAATAAGGTCGGCCTGATGAACGAGCTCACCAAGATCAAGAACGTGATGAAGCGTGTCGTGCCCGACGCTCCGCAAGAAATACTGTTAGTGCTCGACGGCTCCACAGGCCAGAACGCATTCGAACAGGCCCGGCAGTTTGTCGCCGCCACCGAGGTCAACAACCTCGCAATTACCAAACTCGACGGCACGTCGAAGGGAGGCGTGGTGATCGGCATCTCCGACCAGTTCAAAATACCCGTGAAATATATCGGACTCGGCGAAGGCAAGGAAGACCTGCAGATCTTCCACCCGGCTGAGTTTGTACGTTCACTCTTCGGCGAAGCAATCTGATGGCATTCCGCAAGCGACATATAGACATCATCTCGATGGGGTGCTCAAAAAACCTCATCGACTCAGAGCGGCTGATACGCCGTCTGGAGAAGAAGGGTTATACAGTAAGTCATAATCCGGAGACACCGACAGGCGAATACGTGATGGTAAACACATGCGGATTCATCGGCGACGCCAAGGAGGAGTCAATCAACATGCTGCTCGAACTCGCCCAGCTCAAGGAGGAGGGCGAGATTGGCCGTATAGCGGCCATGGGTTGTCTGACGGAACGTTACCTGCAGGACCTGAAGGCTGAGCTGCCCGAAATTGACCTGATTTATGGCAAGTTCGACTGGCCGAAGTTTGTCACCGAACTTCCCGACGCGAGCCACGACGCTGCGGCGGTGCGCGAGTGGGAGCGCACTCTGACCACTCCCCCTCACTCGGCATACCTCAAGATTTCGGAGGGCTGCAACCGCTTCTGCGCGTTCTGCGCCATTCCTCTAATCACCGGTCGCCACCACTCGCGACCCGAAGAGGAGATTCTCGACGAAGTGCGGGAGCTCGTGGGCAAAGGCGTCAAGGAATTCAACGTGATAGCCCAGGACTTGTCGAGCTACGGTCTCGACCTGTATGGCGAGCACCGTCTCGCCCAGCTGATAGACCGCATGGCCGACATCGAAGGCGTGGAATGGATACGCCTGCACTATGCTTATCCTGCCGACTTCCCGATGGATGTGCTCGACGTCATGGCGAGACGCGACAACGTCTGCAAATATCTCGACATCGCGCTGCAGCATATCTCCGACCCTCAACTCAAACGGATGCGCCGCCATATCGACAAGAACGGCACCCTGCAGCTGCTTGAGGAAATTAGACGCCGCGTGCCCGGCATCTGCCTGCGCACCACTCTGATGGTCGGATTTCCCGGAGAAACCGACGCTGACTTCGCCGAACTGATGGAGTTTGTCGAGACGCAGAGATTCGACCGCATGGGTGCATTCGCCTACTCGGAAGAAGATGACACCTACGCCGCGCTGAACTATGACGACGATGTGACACCCGAAGTCAAACAGGAGCGTCTCGACCGGCTGATGGCACTTCAGGAGAGAATCTCTGAAGAGCTCAACGAGAACATGGTGGGGCAACGCGTGCGACTACTCGTAGACGAATATGAAGGCACGACGGCAATCTGCCGCTCGGAGTGGGACTCGCCCGAGGTTGACTTGACATATCGCGTGGAAGGCTGCACGGCCGAACCGGGCGAATTTATCGAAGCCGAAATCACCAAAGCACTGCCTTTCGACTTCATAGCCAAACAGATATGAACTGGTTTGTCTACAGATTGCCGGGTGAGAAGAAGATTATTGCCGGGAGTTCCAAACGACTGCTTCAAGGCTGCGGCCACGCAGCCGGCTTTGTAGTCGCACCATTCGACGGCGACCCGGCCGAAACATTCACTATCCCCGATGACAAGATTGTTGACGTCAATCGATTGCCTCGTCAGCCGGAAGCAGCCACAGGCTTTCGGCTCTCGGCTCGGAGCACTACGCGCGCCGAACACCGCAATGCGGTGACGGCAGTAATTGAGAGCATAAATTCCGGAATAATCGAAAAGTGCGTGATAGCCCGCTCCATAGTCAATGACTACATGGTAGATGTTCATGACACATTTACGAAGCTCTGCAACGAACTGCCTGATGCTTTTGTCTTCGCATTCGATACCGACCGGACCGGGCTCTGGATGGGCGCCTCGCCCGAGATACTCGTCACGAAGCAAGGCGGCAAACTGCACAGCATGGCCTTGGCAGGCACCAGACCGGCAGGAAGCGTAGAAGAATGGGATGCCAAGAATCTACGCGAGCAGGAGGTGGTTCGCCAATTTGTAGAGACCTCTCTTGGCGACCTGATGCTGAACGTAAACTGCGGCGAGACACACACTCTCGTTGCCGGGCCGGTGGAGCACATATCCACCGAAATAACCGGAACCGAGATGCCCGACCAGAATGTAGACCTGTGCGAAGCAGCAGCCAAACTCTCTCCCACGCCGGCTCTGTCGGGTTATCCGCGACGAGAAGCCATCAAACTGATACGACACAACGAGACATTCGACCGGGCATATTACGGCGGCTACTGCGGTCCGATAGAAGCCAACGGCGATGGACGACTCTTCGTGAACCTGCGCAGCATGCAGGTCGAAGATTGCCGATATTGCCTCTACGTCGGAGGCGGCATAATGGGCGACTCCGAGCCCGATGTCGAATGGGATGAAACTGAACGCAAGGCGACAACGCTACAGAAAAACATCGAATACATACCATGACACATGCTCCCAACGTACATAATCACAAAATTATAATATAAAAATACAGAAATACATAATTTTAATAATATATCAATATGGGAATTAAAACACAACTAATCACAGTAGTTCTCGCAGTCCTCGGGCTGGGCATCTCACCGGTCACAGCGCAGGAGCACACAAAGAGCCTTGACCTTAAAGGACTCGACAATTCGATTTCGGCCAAGACCGACTTCTATCACCATGTGAACAGCAAGTGGCAGAAAGACCACCCGCTGACCGCCGAGTATTCACGCTATGGCCAGTTCAACATTCTGTCCGACTCGAGCGACAACCGCGTTAAGCGCATCGTGACCGGTCTCGCAGCAACAAATCCGCAGCCAGGCACAAATGCCTTCAAGATTGCCACAATCTACGAACAGGGCATGGACTCTATTCGCCGCAACCGCGAAGGTGCCGCACCGATCAAGGCCAAACTCGCCAAGATCGAAAACGCCAAGCCGGGCGAGATGGACGACTTGTTCCGCTACATGCACCGCTATGAATCGTCGCCGCTCTTCGGCGTCAGCATGATGGAAGATCTGGCCAACAGCCAGGTTTATGCCATGTATGTCGGTGGCGCCGGCCTCGGTCTTGGCGACCGCGACTACTATCTTAAGAATGACAAGCGCAACAAAGAAGTGCGCGAAGCGTACATGAAACTCATCGAAAAGGATATGCAGCTTGCAGGCTACAAGAAATCAGAAGCCAAGCGCATCGCCAAGAATGTGATGAAGATTGAGACACTGCTCGCCGACTCCACATGGACCAAGGAGCAGAGCCGCAACATCCCGGCCATGTACAATCCGCGCACCATCGCACAGGTAGAGGAGCTCTACCCCAACCTGCCAGTCCGCGCTATTATCGAGGATATGGGCATTCCGGTACCCGAGATGCTTATCGTCACCGAGCTCAACACCGTGAAGCAGGCCGACAACCTGAAGAAATCGCTGACCGACCGCGAACTCAAGGACCTCTATCTTTGGGAGATCGTTTCGGGTGCATCGCGCTATCTGAGCGATGACTTCGCCAACGCAAGCTTCGAGTTCAACAAAGTAATGTCGGGCGTGCAGCAGCAGCGTCCGCGCTGGAAGAAAGCACTCGGCACCACCGAGGGCGTGATGGGCGAAGGTATCGGCCAGCTCTATGTGGAGCAGTACTTCCCCGAAAGCTCGAAGAAATATATGGAAGGTCTCGTGGAGAATCTCCGCAAGGCTCTCGGCAAGCATATCATCAACCTGCCCTGGATGACCGACGACACCAAATTTGAGGCTCTCAAGAAACTGAACTCGATTACAGTGAAGATTGGTTATCCTGACAAGTGGAAAGACTATTCGAAGCTCGCCATCGACCCGTCGCTCAGCTACTACGAGAATATGCACAACGCAAGCCTGTGGGCATTCGACCGTCAGCTTGAGAAGTGGGGCAAGCCTGTAGACCGCAGCGAATGGGGCATGACACCTCAGACCATCAACGCATATTACAACCCTCTCTTTAACGAGATCGTTTTCCCGGCCGGAATTCTTCAGGCACCGTTCTACGATCCGGAATCGAGCGACGCTGAGAACTATGGCGGCATCGGCGTGGTGATCGGCCACGAGCTGACTCACGGATTTGACGACCAGGGCTGCAACTTCGACGCCGACGGCAACATGGTGAACTGGTGGACCGACGCTGACCGCGCAGCTTTCGCTGAGAAAACCAAAGGTCTTGGCGCACAGTACAGCGCTGTCGAGGTTCTTCCCGGCCTGCATGCCAACGGCGAGTACACCATGGGTGAGAACATCGCCGACCAGGGCGGTCTGCGTGTAGCCTACACAGCATGGCTCGACTCGCAGAAGAAGAAAGGCGTTGATGTGAAGAGCGAAGAAGCCAAGATTGACGGTTTCGACCCGACACAGGTATTCTACATGAACTTTGCCAACCTCTGGGCAACTAACATCCGCGACGAGGAAATCCGCAACCTGACCACCGCCGACCCCCACTCGCTGGGCATCAACCGTGTGAATGTATCGCTCAGAAACATCGCACCGTTCATGGAGGCATTCGGCATCAAAGAGGGCGACGCAATGTTCCGCCCCGAGTCTGAGCGTGTGATAATCTGGTAAAGTTAAGTCAGAAGTCAGAAGTCAGAGTTATGAAGTAAGCGCTGACATGGGCCACGGCACAACACAACGAAGCGCAAGCGGCACATGTTGACAACGAATGACGACTGACTGACAACTATTGATAAAAGGGGGCGCACCGGTTGGTGCGCCCCCTGCCTTTATCTTGTAGCGAACAGATCTTGTAGCGAACGGATTGTGAATCAGAACACGATGCGTCCCTTCTTGGCCTGCTCGAGCATCTTCTTGCCAGGCATCAGGTAGACCTCAAGGCGACGGTTGCGCTCGCGGTTGGTCATGGAGTTGTTCTCGACAAGCGGCATATCATCGCCAAAGGCAAACGGGAACAGATAGGAAATGTCGGATCCGTTCTCCTCAAACCAGTCTGTGATGGCTTTCGAACGCTCTTCGGTAAGACGGTCACGGTATACGTCCGAACCTGTATTGTCGGTGTGCATTACCATCAGCACACGGTACATGTCGGGTTCACGCAGATAGCGTTTCAACGGAGTTAGCAGCGATGAGGCTGTGGGCAGCAATTTCGTGTCGTTGGGACCGAAAAGCTTGGATGCAGGAATGGTGACCAGAAGCACCTCCTTGTTGCGGAATGTCTCGACCGTACACCCGCTTTTCGCCGGATAATCGCGGCCAAACAGACGGTTGCGCCCCTCCTTCTCTTGAAACTTGCGGATCAGATCGGCACTTTTAGTGTCGAGTGGCACAGAGTTGAGAAGCTCGACAAAGTTCATTTCCTCGAGGTCTTCACCACCTTGCGATTCGGAGTCGGTCGCCTTGACACTGCTTGTGACAGATGTCTTGGGCGCGCTGCTGTCCGTCTTTGTTTCGGCTCCGGCCACGAATATGGTTGAGGCGCCAAGTCCGAGCAATCCTATTGTCTTGAATATCTTTTTCATTTATTCGGTCAATTAAGTTCTACAAGTCCGTCGGGGAGCGTTGTCTCAATGATTTGCCTTTCGTCGTCGATTGCGTTGATGAATTCTTCGGCGGCGGGCACGTAGATGGTACGTCCGTCAGCTGCCTCGACCACAAAAAGCACATTGGCCGTTGTGTCGTCGATATCGACCACCTTGCCGATATCTCCGAGCTTCGAATCAACAATGCGGAAGTCTACAAAATCAGCTTTGAGTTCGAGGTCCGGGTCATCGAAATAATCAAGCAGGTCGGCGCGCATGCCGTAGATTGTCTTGTTGACAAACTGCTGTGCCTGATCGGCCGAATCGACACCTTTGAGTTTGATAAGTGCAGCTTCGGAGCCTTTGGGACGGATAGATTCGGCATAGAACGGCACAAATATTCCGTCCATGTCGACCACAAGCGGGTGTCCGTCGGCCACGTAATCATCTTCGACGCTCAGCAGTGCGTTCAATTCACCTTTGAGAGCGTGGGTCTTGAGGAACTTGCCTATGTCTACTATTTCTTCTTTTTTTATCATATTTTATTAGTCTTCGATGCGGATAATCTTGGCGCCCAAGTTGTTGAGACGTCGGTCTATATTTTCGTAACCGCGGTCTATCTGGTTGATATTCTGGATGCGGCTGGTGCCCTTTGCACCCATGGCTGCTATGAGCATGGCGATACCGGCACGAATGTCGGGCGACACCATGTCGGTGGCACGCAAGCAGTTGAAACGTCCGGCACCAATCACGACCGCGCGGTGCGGGTCGCATAGAATCACCTTGGCTCCCATATCCATGAGTTTATCGACGAAGAAGAGGCGACTCTCGAACATTTTCTGGTGAATGATCACAGAGCCGACAGCCTGGGTAGCGACCACAAGGAAAATGCTGAGCAGGTCGGGCGACAAGCCGGGCCACGGAGCATCGGCGATGGTCAGAATCGAACCGTCGATAAAGTTGTCTATCTGATATATTTCTTTCTGGTCAATGCGTATATCGTTCCCCTCAACCAGCATGTTGACACCTATGCGTTCGAATGCAGGAATGAGCATGCCAAGTTCGTTGACACCAACATTCTTGAGCAGCACATTTGAGCCGGTCATGGCAGCCATTCCGATAAAACTGCCTACCTCAATCATGTCGGGCAGCAGCCGGTGGGTGGTTCCGCTCAGTTCTTCGACACCTGTGATATACAGCAGATTGGAGCCTATACCATCAATTTTTGCGCCCATGCGCACCAGCATGCGGCAGAGCTGCTGAATGTAGGGTTCGCAAGCAGCGTTATAGATAGTGGTGACGCCTTTGGCGAGCACGGCGGCCATTATGATATTGGCGGTTCCGGTCACCGAAGCTTCATCGAGCAGCATGTAGCAGCCACGCAGTCCTCCGTCGGGAGCCTTGACCGTGAAGCGATGGCGGTCCGTATCATAATTGAATTCGGCACCGAGATTCTGCAGTCCGATCATATGCGTGTCGAGACGGCGGCGTCCGATCTTGTCGCCACCCGGTTTGGGCATGACAGCCATACCGAACCGGGCCACCAGCGGCCCCATGACCATCACAGAGCCGCGCAATGCCATTGCCTTCTTGGCATACTCCTCGCTGTTGATATAGTCCAGGTCGATGGCATCGGCCTGGAATTCCACCTCCGAAGGAGTAATATATCGCACTTTTACCCCCATTTCGCCGAGAAGCGAGATGAGATTACGAACGTCGGAGATTTGCGGCAGATTGGAGATTACAACCTTGTGTGGAGTGAGGAGTGTTGCGCAAATCACCTCAAGGGCCTCATTCTTGGCACCTTTGATACAGATCTCTCCGTGCAGGGAGTGGCCACCTTCTACAATAAAGCTGCTCATTTTCTTTTTTTCTTTTTACCGTTGCGCTGCTGGGGTTGCGGAGCCTCGCGAAACTCGTGCAGTGGGTAAGTAGCCGGGTCGAGAACAATCGCGCCATTTGAGTACAGAGCAAGGTCTCGCAGAATTTTTGCATCGTCCACACCCTCCTTGTTGTGCTGCAACTGTAGTTTTTTCATATGGTGTGCCAGCATGGAAACCAGCACGTCTTTCTCCTCTCCGTCGGGCAGCGCAGCCACTATCGAAATCATTTGTTCGATATTTTTGCCATAGTGACGGAAGCGCATATCTGACGAAGTATAAGGTATTTTATCAGGTTTCGGATTCATTTTCTCGGCAGAGATTACCTCACAAGGAAAGTCTATATCGAGTTCGAAACGAGACATGATGTTGAGCTGGTCCCAGATTTTGGAGTAATCGCGGCTCTCACCTACCATCTCCGGGAACATGTCAGCCATTGTGTCAGCGATGGCATAGGCACAGGCTGTGCGCTCGTCGCGGTCGGGAATTCCGACACAATAATCGACCAGGCCCTGAAGATGTCGTCCATATTCGGGGAGAAGCATAGGCTCCATATCTGTATTATAGGGTAGCATAGTTTATAAGAATCTTTATTAGGTAAACACCGGTTTCGGCTTTGTGGTTTGGTAACTCTTGAGGTAATTGGGTGTGGAATAGGCAATATCGATGAAATCGTTTTCGCGGAACGCTTTTTCTGACAGTGCCAGCATATCCTTGGCCTGCGGCAGCAGACCGTCAATCCAATGGGCATTTGGGTGCTTTATTACCTTCTTGGCCTTCTCGGCGCCGTCGCCGATGAAGTATAGCTGTTTGCCTGAATTGAGCAGGTCGGCAAATGAATTCTCGTCGAGAATCATCGGGCCGGGCTCAGTGACCGGGTTGAGTGCGAAATCGTAGGCAGCCGTAAAAACCTCCATGCGTCGGGCATCGACCATCGGAACAAGAATTTCTGTGGCGTCCCAGTTCATTGAACTGAACATTGCCTTTACAGCCAATATTTTGAGAGTATCGACACCAATCAGTGGCACTTGCAGACTGAACGCAAGACCCTTGGCCAGCGATAGTCCGATTCTCAATCCGGTATAGCTGCCGGGGCCGATACTTACGGCCACCGCGTCGGGCTTTATCTCCTTTCGGGCAAGCTCAGCCATGCAGCGATCGACGAAAGGAGCAAGCTTGTTGGCATGCTGCATGCCCTCGCGATCGTCGAGCTGAAACTCGAGAGCACCATCCATTGTGAGTGCCACGCTGCAGATCTTGCCAGATGTTTCTATATTTATTATTGTCATAATTCTTTAATTTTAACATATTTACGGCGCAACCGTCCTGAGATATAGCGCAGCGGCACGTGCGCAGCGGATTCCGTCGATTGCCGCCGAAACAATTCCACCGGCATATCCGGCTCCTTCGCCGGCGGGGAATATTCCCGACAAGCTGACGCTACAAAGTGTTTCAGGGTCGCGCACCATCCGCACAGGCGATGATGTCCGTGACTCAAGTCCAATCATCACGGCATCGTTGGTCAGAAACCCTTTGGCCTTGCGGCCAAAGTCCTCAAAGCCGCGTCGCAGCCTCGAGGCTATAAACGGCGGCATTAATTTATTGAAGTCCAGCGACCGGACGCCGGGCGCATATGTGGTCGAAGGGAGCGTCTCCGAGACTTTGCCATTGACAAAGTCAAGCATCCGCTGAGCCGGAGCGACAATTGAACGACCGGCGGCCTCGAAGAAACGATGTTCGAGCGACTCCTGCAGCTCGAGCATTTCGAGCTGCCCATGATTGGCGAATTCCGGAAAATCTCCGGGATGAATTTCCACCACCATTCCCGAATTGGCTTTGGCGCCCGAACGAGCCGATGCCGACATGCCATTGACCACGAGTTCATTGTCAGCACTTCCGGCCGGAACCACCACTCCCCCGGGACACATACAGAAGGAATAGACACCTCGGCCATCGACCTGCGTGACAAAACTGTATTCAGCAGCCGGTAGATACTTGCCGCGCCCTTTGGGCGAGTGATACTGCATACGGTCAATCAACGCCTGCGGATGCTCCAGTCTCACACCGACAGCTATGCCCTTAGGCTCCATTGCCACGCCGGCTTCGAGAGCGGCGCGAAATGTATCGTGAGCCGAATGACCCGTTGCGAGTATCACCGCATCGGCGCTAAACTCCCCTTTGTCTGTCGTGACTCCGGTCACCCTTCCATCTTTCACCGCCAGTCCGGTGACCGTGGTTTCGAAATGAACTTCACCACCGTTGTCGATAATTGTGCCACGCATGGCACGTATCACATGAGGCAAACGGTCGCTGCCTATGTGAGGATGAGCATCGACAAGAATAGACTCTTGTGCACCATGTTGCACAAATGTCTGCAATACTTCTTCGACCGAACCGCGCTTCTTGCTGCGTGTGTAAAGTTTACCATCACTGTATGCGCCGGCGCCTCCCTCTCCGAAACAATAGTTGGAAACAGAATTAATCTTCCGTTCGCGGCTGATATTGGCAATATCGACACGTCGCGAATCGACATCGCGTCCACGTTCGAAAATAACGGGTCTCACACCTGACTTCAACGCCTCGAGAGCGGCAAAAAGTCCGGCGGGACCTGCGCCCACTATGATTACAACCGGAGCGTCAGATGCCACTTTGGTATATGTCACAGGCTGCAACAGCGGCTTCACTGTCTCATCATCACCCATGGCTACGCGAACGTTCAGATTGAGCATGACAGGACGCTTGCGGGCATCGACCGAACGACGCGTAACGCGCAAATCATTGATCTGAGACGCAGAAATGCGCAACTCACGCGCTGCCACATCTGCAAGCTTCGACATGTCGGCAGCGAGCGCCGGTTCTACTCTCAATGCAATGTCTTTTACCACTTTATATATTTT
>N._albigula_661_foregut__coassemble_84_pt1 | contig 12133 bp, 12 predicted proteins | sample N__albigula_661_foregut__metabat2_high_PE_002 | metagenome-assembled genome bin N
TACCTCGTACCTCGTACCTCGTACTTAACTAAAATCTCACTCCGACCGACAACTGTAAGTTCTCGACACCCGACATAAAACCGACATTTTTGGTTAAGAACAGATTCCCTTGGAAGTAAGAATTTAAATTCATGAAAAATTGGCGGTTGGTGTATGTCAGTGACATTCGGTTGAGCAGAGTGGTCGAAAACAATTCCTTATGACCTGCCGTTGAGCTGTCGAACGAGAATGTTACTCCGACTCCGGGCAACAATGTGAAGTTTGCCAGCCAGTGGCGGTTCATGACCCAATTGTAGGAGTAGCCTCCTGTTATGTTCACGGTGTTGTAGTCAAAACGGTATGCATAGTAGGGCAGTGTGACCTGGCTGGCCACTTCGGGCGGAAGCTTGTAGAAGTCGAAATCGACATCATAGAACGTTCCGCTCATGCCGAGCAGCCAAGATCCCTGGCTCTTCTTCTGGATGGGCGACATGTTGTAGCCGGCCATCAGACTGAATTTCTTGTTGTTGAAGATATATGTTCCTGTCACTCCATACGATTTGAACGACAGTCCGTCGAATGGGATGCCCTTGAGATTGACGTTTTCTTCCAAGAGCTTCGGGCCGAAGTCCCTGATTTTTGTCTTTCCGTCGTTTTGCCACAGAAAGGCCTCGAGGTAGAGCCGCGCACATGACAGCGACAGTCCCCATTTTCGGTTGGTTGATTTTTGGCCGGTTATTGCCGTGTTGAGGTCTACAGAATAACTCAGGCTCAGAACGTAATAGTTGGCCTGGACGCCAAGGTTGGCATATGGTGAACTCATCATGACCATCGGGCCGCCGTCGTTGAACCGTATGTACTGCATGTCGAGCCAGTTGTCAGAGATCAAGCGGATTTTTCCCGGTTTGTCAGCCGGTTGCACATATTCGGGGTCATACGTATTGAACGTGTTGTCAGCCCACCTGTATACCCTGAGGCAGAAGTTTACAAATTGCGGATACTCTACAATGGAGTCATTCATCAAAGCATTGAAGCGTCTGGTCTTGATCAGGTCTCTCCAGTTGTATTTAACCCGGTTTTCGATTTTGACTTCTGATGTGTCGGGCAGTTGCATTTGGGCCTCTGCGTCGATGGCTACGGCAATGTCCTGTTGTGCCCATGCCGTCATCGGCGTGAGCATGACTAAAATTAATAATGCGAGTTGTGTGATTCGTGTCTTCAACGGGTTATCCCATTTTCGTTGAGGGCCGATTGGTATCGGGTAGCGTTGCGCAGGTGCTCATCGTAGGTAGCTGCGAAGTTGTGGCTGCCCGAGAAGTCTTCCTTGGCGCACATGTAGAGATAGTTGTGCGGCATGCTGTTTAGAATTTTGTTCACAGTAGTGCTGCTTGTGGTACGGATAGGTCCAGGGGGGAGGCCGTCGTGCAGATAGGTGTTGTAGGGAGACTCAACCTGCAGGTCGGCTTTTGTTATCCGCTGGATTGTGTAGTTGCCCAATGCGAAGCGGATGGTCGGGTCGGCCTGAAGCCGCATGTTATTGTGCAGGCGGTTTATATATAGCTGTCCGATTGTTCCCTTCTCCGATATGCGGTTGGTCTCTTCGTCAGCAATAGATGCTATAATCATTATGTCTGACGGTGTGAGTCCCAGCTCGCTGGCTGCCTCGCGGTTCCCTTCGCTCCAGAGAAGCCTGTAGTTGTCACCGATTTTTCTGACTACGTCCATTGCGGAGGTATTCCAATAGACTTCGTAGGTGTCATCGACAAACAGGGCCAGCGCGTTTTCGGGCGTAAGTCCGTAGGTCGATAAGAATATCCTGTTTTTAAGTACTCGATAGAGCGAGTCGGGCGTGAAATCCATTTTGTCAGAAATTCTCTCCACTAATTTGTCGAGACTTCTGAAGCCGTTGATGGTGATCCGGATTGGAGTCTGGGCGCCCGAGGTGAGTTTGCGCATTGCTGTGAATGCGTTGGTTCCTTCGGGTATGGTATATGCGCCGTGACGCTTGCTGAAGTCTGCACGGCGCATGTGCGACAGGCGCACAACGGTGTTGGCATAGCTTTCGCCCATGTATTTCGTGAGACTGTCGCGCACGTTTTGCTCGGTGGCACCTTTCGGAATCTTGATGTTAGCTTCCTGTGGTGCGCCGACCATCGTGATGGGGTAGAGGAACAGCAGGAATGCGATTATGAACAAAGCAAGCCCCAGCAAGACGAAAAGCATCGTCTTGCCGGCGCGTGTCTTATTTTGGTCTGTTTGCCGCCCTGTCGACGGCTGCTGACTGTTGTTTTCCATCAACTGTTTTTGTTCTTTTCGAGCTGTGGCTCAAGTGCTGCCAGACACAGATCGATTGCCTCTTCAAAGCTGTCGGCTGTCTTGGAGGCGAATAGGTCGGGGGTGCCGGGTACTATCAACTTGACTGATGCTTCTTTATTCATGGCCGTCTCCGGCTTTACAACGCGCAGGTTGACCTCTGCGTCACTTATAGCCTCAAAGCGGCGTGCCAATTTGTCGACTTTCTTGTTGATGAAGTTTACGAGCTTGTCGGTAATGTCGAAATGAATCGCTTTGATCTTTGCTTCCATAATCTATCGTTTTGGGTTGGTTTTACAAAAATAACAAAAAAAACCGATTTTTTGGTCATGCCGCCAATCTTTTTTATTCATCACTCAAAATCAGACACGGCTTCTGATTTCGCAATCAGAAGCCGTGCATGTGATTTTTTGGATGCGCCTGCTTTCACAAGCCGGTCGGATATCTTACTCAACCACTAACTTACAATTTTATCACTATTACTAAAAGATTTTTGACTTGTCATCTTATCGTTCCGGTTTTCCCGGAAATTTCTTGTGCAAAATTACGAATTTTTATCAAAAGTGCAATTTTTGTACCCAACTTTTTATTACCATATGCGACAATTGTATTACAAATGCTTCAAAATAGACAAAATTATTTTGATTTATCACGAATCGCATCTTGTTTGTTTTTTAAATGACAATTTGTTAATTTTGCAACAATCATAAATTTTTTTTACCAAACTATGAAAAAGAACAAGGAGTATCTCGGCGAACTGCGAAAAGTTATGGCCGACAAAGGTATATCATTGTGTGTCATATCGGGCACCGACCCTCATCAGAGCGAATTGCCGGCAGCGCATTGGCGTGGCCGCGAGTGGCTCACCGGATTCTGGTCGGAGAACGGTACCAACGGCACGGCTGTGGTCACGCAAGACACAGCTCTTTGCTGGACAGACTCGAGATATTTTATTCAGGCCGAGCAGCAGCTCGACGGAACCGGTTTCAAGATGATGAAGGAGGATGGCCCCGAAGCTGTCGACCTCGTGGACTGGGTGGTGGAGCATACCAAGGCCGGCAACAAGGTCGGTATTGACGGTATGACATTCTCTGTCAGCTATGCCCAGCGCCTTGAGCAGGAGCTCAACGACAACGGTGTGACCCTCGACACGGACTTCCCCGTTTTTGACTATATATACAAGACTCGCCCTGCGCGTCCGGCCAACAAGCTCTTTATACATGACGAGAAGATTGTGGGCCAGACCGTGGAGTCGAAAGTGGAGGCGGTGATGAACGAAGTCAAGGCGGAACTCGCAAACTCGATTCTTGTGTCGGCGCTCGACGACATTGCCTGGATCACAAATCTGCGCACGGCCAACGATATAGCATACTCACCGATTTTTGTCGGCTTCCTCTATCTCGACAATGCGATGCGCGTTCTCTTTGTAGATGAAGTTAAAATCACCGACGAGGTGCGCGCTCATCTGGACAAGTACAATTTCGAGATCCGTCCCTACGATGGAGTCAAGGCTTTTGTCGAGAATCTGCCCAAGGAGACCCGTCTGCTTATCGATCCGCAGAAGACAGCCCGCGGTGTCTACGACCATATCGGCTGCACCACGGTGTTTGGCGGTGACGGTGTCGCAAAGCTGAAGAGTATCAAGAATGCTACAATGATCAGGAACCTGGAGACAGCCATGGAGAAAGATGGCGTGGCATTGACACGTTTCTTCATGATGGTCGAGAAGGAGTATCCCACCGGCAAGTTGACTGAAGTTGAGCTTGGACGCCGTCTGCGCGCGCTGCGTCTGGCCGACCCGACATGTGTTGATGAGAGCTTCGCGGCGATTCTCGGTTGGAACGAGCATGGTGCCATCGTGCATTATGAAGCCACCGAGGAATCTGACGTGGCCATCGTCGGCGACGGATTGCTGCTCGTCGATTCTGGAGGTCAGTACACCACCGGCACCACCGACATTACACGCACAGTTGCCCTCGGCACTCCAACAGAAGACCAGAAGCATGACTTCACGCTCGTGATGAAAGGACACATTGCGCTGTCGGGCGCTGTGTTCCCCGCCGGAACAACCGGACACCAGCTTGACGCGCTCGCACGTCAGTTCCTCTGGAAAGAGGGTAAGGCTTATTACCATGGCACCGGACACGGCGTGGGGTACTTTATCAACTGTCACGAAGGCCCGCAGAACATCCGCCTCAATATCAACCCGACTCCGCTCGAACCGGGCATGATCACCAGCAATGAGCCGGGTCTCTATCTCGAAGGACGCTACGGAATCCGCTGCGAAAATCTGATTGTCACCGAAAAGTATGAGACAACGGAGTTTGGCGAATTCCTGCACTTCCATCCTATGACTCTCTTTCCGTTTGATCGCTCGCTTTTCCAACTCGACATCATGTCGGAAGCGGAGATTAAGTGGGTCAACGACTACCACATGCTCGTGCGCGAACGTCTCACACCGCATCTCAGTGCCGACGAGGCAGCATGGCTCAAAGAAAAAACAGAACCACTCGCTTAGTTTAATCCGTCAGAATACTTAATTTAATCTGTCAGAATAGTTGAATAAGATAGAGGCTGACTTCGGCCTCTATCTCTAAAATCTAAATTCTAAATTCTAAATTATCAAAAACAATGCTCGTGAAATCAGTAAGAGGATTCACCCCCAAGTGGGGTGACAACTGCTTTATCGCTGATAACGCCACATTGGTGGGCGATGTCACGATGGGCAGTGAATGCAGCATATGGTTCGGCACCGTGCTCCGCGGTGACGTCAACACAATTACAATCGGCGACCGTGTCAATATTCAGGACGGTTCGGTGCTTCACACTTTGTATCAGAAATCGACAATCGAGATTGGCAATGATGTCTCCATTGGTCACAATGTGGTGATTCATGGCGCCAAAATCCATGACTATGCGCTTATAGGCATGGGAGCAATCGTCATGGACGATGCCGAAGTGGGCGAAGGTGCGCTTGTTGCCGCCGGTTCGGTGGTGCTTAGCCGAACCAAAATCGGCCCCCACGAGATGTGGGCCGGCGCTCCGGCAAAGTTTGTCAAGATGGTCGAACCGGAAAAAGCGAAAGAAATGAACATCAAGATTGCTCATAACTATCTCATGTATTCGCGCTGGTTCACCGAAAATGCCGAGGATGAGCTTATAGAGAATCGCCGCGAAGTTGAAGCTGAAGAGGGTAAATAAATGCCCTAAAATGGCCCGGAATTAATTTTTTAAGGAAATTTTTTCTAAAATATTTTGTCAATATCTTAACTTTGACTAATTTTGCACGCCGAGAATATATGCGCGCGTTCAATGTGGTGCGTCATAGCTCGGTCGCAGAACAGATTTCGGACAATTGTCCGGCCTGCAAATTTAAACAGACAAATTAAAAACAAGAAATTAATATTAACCAAACATGATTATCGTACAAGTTAAAGAGAACGAGAACATCGAGAGAGCTTTAAAAAAATTCAAACGTAAGTTTGAGAGAACCGGCATCATCAAAGAGCTTCGTGCCCGTCAGGCATTTGAGAAGCCTTCGGTTAAGAACCGCAAGAAGATGGTGAAAGCTATCTACGTTCAGCAGCTTCGTCAGGCCGAGCAGTAATCGCTCTCCCCAGCTTATAAGATATACAGCACATTTTTAGTTCAGTGTGAGGATTCTTCTTCGCACTGAATTGTTGTGTATATAAACATCTTATCAACATTCCACATTCCACATTCCACATTCAACATTGCTAATCCTTCTTGGCTCTCGGGTGTGAGTGTGTGTAATTGCTCAACAGGTCTTTGAAGCTCAGATGGGTGTAGATTTGCGTGGTCGACAGAGATTCGTGTCCCAATAGTTCGCGCACGGCATCAAGGTCTGCGCCATCGTTGACGAGTGCCGTGGCAAATGTGTGACGCAGTGTGTGCGGACTTTTGCGGCCCGTTGATACGCCGGACAGTGCGTCGCGTACTATGTTGAAAAGCGATGTGCGGCTCAGGCTGCCATGCGGCCCCGCAATCAGGGGGCGTGGTGCGTCGAGCCAAGGATATTTCTCATCGCGTAGCGTTTGCCATTTGGCGATTTCGCGCCCAAGTGCTTCCGGCAGCGGCAATACGCGGGTCTTGTTGCGTTTGCCGATGACGCGGATTTCACCCGAACATGTGTTGATGTCAGCGTCGGTCAGCGACCGCAGTTCGGCTTGACGCAGACCAAGCGAGTAGAGCATGTCGATTGCTATATGGGCGCGTGCTTGCTCAAAGCTGTCGCATTGCCGGTCGAGCAGTTCCTCAATCTCGTTCTCCTTGATGAAATTGGGCAGATGGTTTCTTTTTTTGGGCAGTATGACGTCTCTGGCAGGGTTGTGCGCAAAGCCTGAGGTTTTGCGGCCCCAATGGTAAAAGGCCCGCAGAGCCTGTATTTTGCGCCGTAGGGTAGTGGATTCCATACCTTCTGCGGCAAGTGAGCCTATCCAGTCGCGGATATCGGCCGGTGTTGCTATTGTGAAGTCAAAACCGTCGGCATTGCCGCCGCAGAATTCGGCAAATTGCCTTAGGTCGCGGCCGTAGGCCTCGACTGTGTGCGGGCTGCAGCGCTGCTCGGCTTCGAGATGTGACAGAAAAGAATCTATCAATGTGCAATCCTTATTTGAACTTTGAGGCAATCATGTTGATGTGCTCGAAGATGTGGCGGTCAACTTCGGTGAGTTCAAGTCCGCGGCGAGCCATCACGCGCGAGGCTATCTGCATGAAGTTGCCGATTGTGACATCCTGGTATCCGGCTTCGGGGCTGCCGTTCTGGAAACTCGGGATGAATTGCCTCGGAAAGCCGGTGCCGTGGAAGTTGACTCCCACGCCGACCACTGTAGCCGTGTTGAACATGCAGTTGATGCCGGCTTTGGAATGGTCACCCATTATCAGACCGCAGAACTGCAGGTCGGTGCGCATGAATCTCTGCGTGGCGTAGTTCCAGATGCGTATCTTGGAGTAGTCGTTCTTAAGGTTGCTCGAATTTGTTCCGGCGCCTATGTTGCACCATTCGCCAATCACCGCGTTGCCTAAATAACCGTCGTGGGCCTTGTTGCTGTAACCGAAGAATACGGTATTGTCGATTTCGCCGCCAACTTTGCAGAAGGGGCCGAATGTCGAGCCGCCATAAATTTTGCTGCCCATCTTGATTTTTGCCTCTGCACATACGGCTAACGGACCTCGCAGACAGGAGCCTTCCATCACCTTGGCGTAGCGACCTATATAGATAGGTCCATCTTTGAGATTGATGGTTGCCGCCTCGATCCGGGCACCAGGCTCAATAAACAGAGCCGGCATGCCGTTGGGCAGTTTTGCGTTGCCTATTATTCGGGTTGAGTCGTCGGGTGCGATGCCGGTCCGGTTGCGGGTATACCACACAAAGTCGTTCACTATCTCTTCAGAGTTCATGCCGAACACGTCGAACACATACGTGATTCGGCGCGAATCGTTGGCGCTTTCTCTGCCTGCATCCTCGGCGAGTTGCTCGAAGTCGGAGAGCGTGCCCCGGAATGCCCAGACGCCTCCGGAGTCACGGAGTGTCTCGCCGGCGCGAAGTTGCAGTGCCTCGAGAGCTGTTGCCTTGTCGGGCAGTTTGTTGCCGGCGATGAAGAGCGCTTCCTCGTCGCGGGTAACGTTAAGAGGAAATTTCTCGCGCAGGTACTCCTTGGGGTAGTATGAATAGTCGCCGGGCAGAAAGTGCTCCCATTTCTCGCGAATGGTCACTATGCCGATGCGGAACGCTCCTACCGGACGTGTGTACGATAGCGGCAACAGGTTTCTGTAACTCTCTTCTGTATCGAATAATACAATCTTCATGGTTTTGCTGTTTATGGGCAAGTGTTCGGGTCACTTGTCGTGTCTATGCTTGGATGCATAGGGTGATTTTTGTTGACGCAAAGATAATGCATATGGCGCAAACTGCCAAAATATGTTGCAATTTGTTGAAAATGACTGCGCGTATTGTCGCGATTCAGTCACACTCATGGAAGGGGAGTGGTCCTGTTTTTGTGATTTGAAGACTAATAAATCGAAAAAACGACAAAAAAAGAATCAAAATGTTTGGATAAAAGCTTGATTTTTTGTAACTTTGCATCGCTTTTTGGAGTAGAAATACCCATAGGTGCGCACTAAACTGCTGGATAACAGGGGTTTGGTGGGTGCAATTTGCGGTGTGTGGCTCCATTGAAATTTGAACTTAACAGTAAACTTTTAAATAAAAACAGACAAAGAATGCCAACAATTCAGCAATTAGTAAGAAAAGGGCGGACCGTTCTGAAAGACAAGAGCAAGTCGCCGGCCTTGGATTCGTGCCCTCAGCGTCGTGGCGTGTGCGTGCGTGTCTACACCACCACTCCCAAGAAGCCTAACTCGGCTATGCGTAAAGTGGCTCGTGTTCGTCTCACCAACGGAAAGGAAGTTAACAGCTACATTCCCGGAGAAGGACACAACCTGCAAGAGCACTCGATCGTGATGGTACGTGGCGGACGTGTCAAGGACCTCCCCGGTGTGCGTTATCACATCGTGCGCGGTACTCTCGATACAGCCGGTGTACAGGGTCGCACTCAGCGTCGTTCCAAGTATGGTGCGAAGCGTCCTAAAGCAGCCAAGAAGTAAAACTGCATCTTACAACACAATCAAAACAAAACAAAAGTTTTGATTTATTGGATGGCTATGGTTGAGTAAACCCGGCAAGAGAGTCGAGTTGAAGATTGCAAAAGCAGCCAAAATCAAAACATTAAACTACAAAACTCTAAAATGAGAAAAGCAAAGCCTAAGAAAAGGGTGATTCTTCCGGATCCTGTTTTCCACGACGTCAAAGTGACAAAGTTTGTCAACCACTTGATGTTTGATGGCAAGAAGAACACCGCTTACACTATCTTCTACACCGCATTGGAGACCGTGAAGGCCAAAATGCCCAACGAGGAGAAGTCGGGTCTCGAAATCTGGAAGCAGGCCCTCGAAAATGTTACTCCTAACGTAGAGGTTAAATCTCGCCGTATCGGTGGTGCAACTTTCCAGGTGCCTACTGAAATCCGCGCAGATCGCAAGGAGTCTATATCAATGAAAAATCTTATCAACTTTGCCCGTAAACGTGGAGGCAAGACTATGGCCGACAAGCTCGCAGCCGAAATCGTCGACGCTTTCAACGAACAGGGTGGCGCATTCAAGCGTAAAGAGGACATGCACCGCATGGCCGAGGCTAACCGCGCGTTTGCTCACTTCAGATTTTAAATTGATAATTCACAATGGCAAAACACGAAGATCTTAATTTAACCAGAAATATCGGCATCATGGCTCACATCGATGCCGGAAAGACCACCACTTCAGAGCGTATCCTGTTCTACACCGGTAAGACTCATCGCATCGGTGAGGTGCACGATGGCGCTGCAACTATGGACTGGATGGAGCAGGAGCAGGAGCGTGGTATCACTATCACATCTGCTGCCACTACATGTTTCTGGACTTATAACGACAATAAATTCAAGATCAACCTGATTGACACTCCGGGACACGTCGACTTTACAGTCGAGGTGGAGCGTTCGCTCCGTGTTCTTGACGGCGCAGTTGCTACTTTCTGTGCTGTCGGTGGTGTTGAGCCCCAGTCGGAGACTGTATGGCGTCAGGCTGACAAGTATAACGTGCCCCGTATCGGTTATGTCAACAAGATGGACCGCTCGGGTGCGAACTTCTTTGAAGTGGTTCGCCAGCTCCGCGACGTGCTGGGTGCCAACCCTCTGCCCATCCAGATTCCTATCGGTGCAGAGGAGTCTTTCAAAGGTGTTGTCGATCTCGTGACTATGAAGGCTATCTTCTGGCACGATGAGACTATGGGCGCAGAATATACTGTTGAAGAAATTCCCGCTTCGCTTCGCGACGAGGCTGAGGAATACCATGACAAGATGCTCGAAACTCTCGCTGAGTATGACGAGTCTTTCATGGAGAAGTATTTTGACGATCCTTCTACTATCACTGAAGACGAAATCAGAGCTGCTATCCGCAAGGCTACACTCTCGATGGACGTCAACCCGATGCTCTGTGGCTCTTCTTTCAAGAACAAAGGTGTTCAGACACTGCTCGACGCTGTCTGCGCTTATCTACCCTCGCCCAAGGATGCAGGTGTTGTTGAGGGTCATGCTCTCGGCGATCCCGACACCATCGAGACTCGTGAGCCAAGCAGCGACGCTCCGATGTCGGCTCTCGCGTTCAAGATTGCAACTGACCCCTATGTGGGCCGTCTCTGCTTCTTCCGCGTTTACTCCGGAGACATCGATGCAGGTTCGTATGTGCTCAATACCCGTTCGGGTAAGAAGGAGCGCGTAAGCCGTCTGTTCCAGATGCACTCCAACAAGCAGAACCCGATGGAGAAGATCGGCTGCGGTGATATCGGTGCAGGTGTAGGTTTCAAGGATATCCGCACAGGTGACACACTCTGCGACGAGAACCATCCTATTGTTCTCGAATCTATGGAGTTCCCCGATCCTGTGATTGGTATCGCTGTAGAGCCTAAGACTCAGAAGGACCTCGACCGTCTCGGTGTTGGTCTTCAGAAGCTCGCTGAAGAAGACCCGACATTCCGCGTTGAGACTAATGAGGAGACCGGCCAGACCGTCATCAGCGGTATGGGTGAGCTCCACCTCGATATCATCATCGACCGTCTGCGTCGTGAGTTCAAGGTTGAATGTAACCAGGGTCGTCCTCAGGTTACCTACAAGGAGGCTATCACCAAGCCCGTCGAGCTTCGCGAGACATTCAAGAAGCAGACCGGTGGTCGCGGTAAGTTCGCAGACATCATTGTCCGCATCGAACCCGTTGACGATGACTTCGAAGGCAGCTTGCAGTTCGTTGACGAAGTTAAGGGTGGTAACGTGCCCAAGGAATATATCCCGTCAGTACAGAAGGGTTTCCAGACCGCAATGAAGAACGGTGTGCTTGCCGGCTATCCTGTAGAGAAACTCAAAGTCACTCTGCTCGATGGTTCGTTCCACCCCGTTGACTCCGACCAGCTCTCGTTCGAGCTTTGCGCCATTCAGGCATTCAAGCATGGCTCTGAAAAGGCAGGTCCGGTTCTCATGGAGCCTATTATGAAGATTGAAGTGGTAACTCCCGAAGAGTCTATGGGTGACGTTATCGGCGACCTCAACAAGCGCCGTGGTCAGGTTGAAGGTATGGAGAACAGCCGTTCAGGCGCCCGTATCGTCAAGGCCAAAGCGCCGCTCGCAGAGATGTTCGGTTACGTGACAGCTCTCCGTACCATTACTTCCGGTCGCGCCACTTCTACAATGACGTTCAGCCACTACGCAGAGGTTAGCAACTCGATTGCCCGCAATGTCCTCACTGAGGTTCAGGGCCGCGTTGACCTTCTGAAGTAAATATAACAATCCGCAGTCCGGGGTCTCAAGGCTCCGGACAGCGGAGTTTAAAAACGCTTCTAAGTCAAAAACAAATATGAGTCAAAAAATCAGAATCAAACTTAAATCGTACGATCACAACCTCGTCGACAAGTCGGCCGAGAAGATCGTAAAGACTGTGAAGTCGACAGGCGCAGTGGTTAGCGGCCCAATTCCTCTGCCCACTCACAAGCGCATCTTCACTGTCAACCGTTCGACATTCGTCAATAAAAAAGCACGTGAGCAGTTCCAGCTCTCTTCATACCAGCGCCTCATCGACATCTACAGCAGCACTGCCAAGACTGTCGACGCTCTTATGAAGCTCGAACTCCCCTCGGGTGTAGATGTTTCAATCAAGGTGTAATGCCGAACAGATAGAATTTAATAACCAAACAACCACAAATAGTTAAAGAAATGCCAGGATTATTAGGAAAGAAAAT
>N._albigula_661_foregut__coassemble_86_pt1 | contig 12108 bp, 15 predicted proteins | sample N__albigula_661_foregut__metabat2_high_PE_002 | metagenome-assembled genome bin N
GATTAGCTTGCTCAGCGCCGGCAGACGTCGCAGTGTCCTTTTGCACTCAGATACCACCCACCAGCCACGCCACGCATACTTGTATAGGGCATAGCCTCTGAAATAATCGGCTTTTTCCGTTTTACGGGCTATGCTGTCATATTCGGCCCTGATGATCTTGCGATAACTTGAAGCCACCGAGAGCATGGACTTATAATCATCCTTGCGATACGGCACACGGTCCAATGTTCGCAGCGTGATGAGTCCGTTGCGGAACAAGGGGTCATTCTTGGGCAGATAGTGACCCGCTCCATGCAGAGTCATCGGAACAATATCAAGTTCAAGCTCATTGGCAAGATAGAAAGCTCCCTGATGGAACCGACGGATTTTGCAGTCGGCCGAACGCGTGCCTTCGGGGAAGACGACGATTGAATAGCCGCGCCGCACCAGGTCGCGAAGCTGCGGTAGAATCACTTCCATACCGGCCGATACGGGCAGGAACTCTGCCTGATGGATAATCCGGCCGTAGTATTTGCTGTTCCATACCCAATCGTTGGTCAGAAATATGAGCTTGGAGTGAGTGGCCATCAGCACCGGCAGGTCAAGATGCGACTGATGGTTGCACACAATCAGCGCCGGCTTGTCGAAGGTTTCGTTACTCTTGTTCTCGTATACAACTTTTGCAGCCGGGAAGCGCACCACAAGGAAGTGAGATATCCAGCGAAGCGCGTGGTGCAACTTGAGTCTGCGCTGCTCGGATACGTTGCCGAAAGTAAAAAACAGTTTCACCAATGGCGTGAAGACCAAAATCAGCCATGACAATGTGTATGCCAGTCCGTAAGCAGCACGCCCGATACGCGCCAGAGTCACCGCGGCTTCGCGGCGCTGACCTTTCTTATGGGTGAATTTTCTGAATTCACCGGCAAACAATTTCTTGTGCCGCACTGCCATCCATGTCCGTACGGGCAATCCGTAGGCCACCGACAGAACGCACAAAATTGTGTTGAGAATGCTTATGCGCGTAAAGTCGAGAGCAGGTCTGAAATGGCTCACCCTCTCATCTTGAGGCGGATAGTAAACATTTATTTTGATCGACACAAGTTCCACTCCATGCCATGCGGCGAACACGAGCAATTCAAGTTCAGCCTCATAGCGGCTTGTCAGCAGTCCGAGGCCATGCAGACGACGAAGTGGATACGCACGGTATCCGGTCTGCGTGTCGCGCAGACGGCGTCCGGTCTGTATGGCAAACCAGAAGTTGGAGAATTTGTTGGCAAATGAACTTTTGCCATTTATGTCGACATTCGACAGGTCGCGTTCACCCACAATCAACGCATCGGGATGCTCTACGATGGCTCTTACGAAGTCCGGCAGGTCGGAAGCATAGTGCTGGCCGTCGGAGTCGATTGTTATGGCATAGTCGAACCCTCGCTCGGCGGCACGCCTGAAGCCTCGCTTCAGAGCCGTGCCTTTACCCTTGTTGTCAGCATACGACACAACGTCCACGGCATCGCCAAAACCGGCTATTATTTCAGGTGTCGCATCTGTGCTTCCGTCGTTGACAACTATCACATCAGGACTATACTCGAGCACTTCAGATATGACGCTGCCAAGCGTTCCGGCATTATTGTATGTCGGAATCACCACACAGATGCGGTGCTCAGTCATGGCGCGGCGTATGTCTTCGATGTTCACCTTATCCATTTATTCTGTTATACTGTATTGCAACGAGAGTTTGGTGCAGGTAGTAGCTTCAGATGTGACCACGACCTGCACTTTGAGTGTATGCGCCGCATCGTCGCTGACCAATTTCGTAAAAGTATAGGTCACTTCGGGAGTCTCGAGGGGATTTATCACTGCCAGAAATTTGGCGTTGACAACCTCGACAAGGCTTAGATTCCGGCCTGTCAGTTGTTCGAGCAGCTCGCCTGCGATTTGTATGATGCACACACCGGGAGTGATAGGTTTCTCCGGGAAGTGCGCCCTATAGATCATGCTGTCGGCTATCAGTGAAACCCTGTAGCCTTCGGACGATTTGCTCTCGATTTTATATAGATTGTTCTGTAGTCTCATTTTCTGTATCGATATTCTGAAAAGAATACCTTATCTTGCGTTTGGAGTTGGTCACCGACACTTTGCCGTCGGTCGACTCCACAATATAGTTCCTGTTTTTCTTGACCGGCATATCGTAGAGTATATGCACACAGTATTTCAAATCGTTGCGCAACACTTGTTTGATATACCACTTGTCGAGCATCTTGAGCACATCCATAAGCTTGATTTTGTCTTTGCTGCGGTCGTAGACAAACGACAGGGCTGTAACGCCGAACTCATTGACCATCGTGCCGACAATCCGGCTGTCGTCGGCGCGCGTCACGAGAATACCGGATATGTGACCTCGCTCAAGCTCAATCTCGAATGCGCGTCGTTCCACACCGGGCGTCTGCGCACCGGCAGCAACGATGCTTACCAGGCTAAGGAATAGCGAAATAAGAATCCTTGACAGGTCCATTGTTTACTGTATTGCTTAACTTTATGTTGGTACGGTCGTTGTTCTTTTCAAATATGTTTATCTCCGAAATCATGGTGTTCGACTTGGTGAATACAAGTTCAATCTTTGCGAACATCGATTTCATTTCTTTCTTCTTCGGCACAAGCGTCACAATCCAGTTGGAACTGTTGGCCGCCACACTTACGGTGAAGTCTGCTGCATTCGACAGTGCCTTACCTGTCACGGTGTTCATCATGATACGGGCTATCTCCCTGAACACCTTGTTGGTATTAGTGTCAATCACATCCTTTTTCGACTTGTTGCCGACATAAACCTTCGTACCGTTGAAGATGAACCTGTAGTCGTAGGGCGCTGTGTACTGCCAGTTCAATTTGTTGGGCTGCTTGTAGTGCATGGTGCCTTTCGAGACCATCTTGTCGCTGAGCAGTGACAAGTGTTTGGTTTGCACGAACGAACAGCTCATGGACTTAAGATTCGATGCAGCGGCGTTGATTTTGGCTATGACCTCCTTCTGCTGCGAGGCACTGAGTCCGGCTGGTGAAGCGCTTGCCAAGAAGCCGAAAATGAGTGCTATGATGATTAATATCTTTCTCATTTTAATAACATTTAATTGGTTAGACAGATCAGGACCGTCTATTTCGCTACGAATATGCAGCCGACCATGATGAGGGCAACTCCTATCCAGCGGTTCCACGACACGGTCTCGTGCAGGAACACGATGGCAAACACAAGTGCGAATACATAGCTCATGCTCGCCATCGGGTAGGCCATGTTGAGCGGGAAGTGCTTCAATATATACATCCAGAGAATCGATGCGCCACCGAACAGCAGGCCGCATGCCATAAACCACCAGTTGGTCAGCAGGTCGAGCCAGAATGCGGATGTCCACGAGAAGGCAGGCATACGCTCCAACGCGAGTTTGAGCGTCAGCTGCCCGAACGACAGCATGATGCTCTGTATCACAGAGAGTCCAATCAGCCACCACATAATCAGTTACGTTTAAGTTTTATTATCGACCATGTGGAATCTTCGGAGCAGTTCAATATGGTCACGCCCTTGATTGCATTTTTGACCGAGAGATTGTTGCCACGCCAGAGGAAAGCGGGGATTTCCTGCTTCTCAAGTATAGTCGCTGCGACGCACAACGCAGCAGCCGAAGCCGAGTAGTTTTCTCCGAAAATGTGCTTATATTGCAACGTTTCGAAGGCTTCGCCGATATATTGAAGCAACAGGTCGTAGGGAGCATCGTTCTCGGGCAATCCGTTTGTGCCGAGCAGCAACAGATTGTCGTCATCTTCGAGATAACGGGCCACCTGCTGCACGCCGGCGCGGTGGAGAATCGTGACCTCGGCCACTTCGCAGATTGCTCCGTCGGCGTCAGACGAAACAACAGATGCCATGGAGGTTTCGGAGACAATGTTATACTCGGGATGCGTGCGTTTCAGCACCAGCGACATGAAAGGAGTCACCTCGTCATGCGAACCGACCAATACGTTTCGCGCCATTCCTCCCCGCACCTGAAGCCAACCGTCGAGCAGCGAGCTTTCGAACGATATATCCTTGTGTGAGTAGGTATTGTTATAGCCGTGACATTTCAGCACAATAGCAATCAGCGAGCTGATGGTGTTGTGTGTGGACTGCATGAACAGTGTCGGCTTGAGGCAACTTTCGCCATAGCGCGACAGATCGATGAGAAATTTCTCGGAGTTCTCCATACACCCGGTCCCCGTGCCGGTGATTATAGCATCGGGTTCGCTGAGTCCGGCCTTGTTGAGCGCGGATATTGACGTGCAGATGGTGCGCTTGAGAATCTTGCTCATGCGGCGTGCCTCGGAGGGAACTATAAATTCGCGGCTGTCCGGTTCCTGCGCCCTGACATATTCCTTGTCGGTAATTACGGGTGCGTTGAACCACTCGTCGCTTAGTGGTTTCTGGCATGACACGAGTGCCACGGACTTTATGTAGCAGCGGTTGCTCATAGGCATTCGTTGATTCTTGAGAGGATAAGCGACGAGTCGTTGCCGCCGAATCCGAAGGAGTTGTTGATTATGTTGTTAATGTCTCCGCTGCGGTGAGTCTCGGCCAGCGGCTCGGCTCCAGCGTGAATCGGATTTTCGAATCCGATGTTGTGCGGCAGGAATCCATATTTGATTCCGAGAAGACATATCACCGTTTCAATCGACCCCGACGCACTGGTGGTGTGGCCTGTAAACGATTTTGTAGATGAAAAGTGCGGCAGTTTCACACCCCATATCCGCTCCATGGCGGCGAGTTCGCACTCGTCGTTGTTGGGAGTGCCTGTGCCATGAGCATTTATATAGTCGATTTCGTCAGGGTGCAATCTGGCCATATCGAGAGCCTTGCGCATAGCCAGGTATGGACCCTCGCCATTTTCAGACGTGGCGGTTTGGTGGAATGCGTCGCATGTGTTGGCATAACCTTTGAGTTCGGCCATGACTTTGGCACGACGGCGTTTTGCTGACGACTCGCTCTCGAGCACCACATAAGCGGCTCCTTCGCCGAGGTTGATACCGGCGCGCCCCTTATCGAAGGGGCGGCACCGATCACGGTCGAGTATCATCAGTGAGTTGAATCCGTTCAGATGAAAGCGGGTCAGCGACTCTGAGCCTCCGGCCACTACGATATCTACCAAACCGGCTTTAATCAGATTTGCTCCGAAAATTATGGCGTTGGCCGCCGATGAGCAGGCCGTCGAGGTGGTTGTCACCAGTTTGAACTGACCGGTTCCGTCGGCAATAAGATTGGTTGAGTAGCCGCAGTCATTGTACTTGAGTTCAAGGCTGTCGTCAGCCTCGGCGTTGGTGTCGAATACGGTCCTGAAGAATTTCTCGGTTTTGTCCATACCTCCGACAGTAGTGCCATTGATAAACGCTGCGCCACACATCTCGTCGGCTGTGAGCCGGGCCGAATCAACGGCCTCGCGGGCCGCTATGATACCCATAAGCACCGTACGCAGTTCGCTGACCGGATACTGAGCTCCGATCATCGCCGCCATCTCGGCATTGGTCAGCTTTACCTCGCCCACCGGAAACTCCGAATGCTCCGTCTCGAGGTGCGATACCGGCGCTATGCCGCTCTCCCCCTTTACAAGAGACTCACAGGTCGATTCAACGCCGATGCCTATCGCCGATATGATGCCGGCACCTGTCACCAGAACCCTTTCTGACATATGCAATTCTACTTATTTCTTGCGGTTCTTGCTTACGTAGTCGGCTATCGTGGCAACAGATTTGAAGATTTCCTTGCCTTCGGCCGGATTTGACAGCTTGATGCCGTATTCGCGTTCCATCAGCACTATAAGCTCAAGGGCATCGATAGAGTCGAGGCCAAGACCTTCACCAAACAGAGGCGCATCAGCATTGATGTCGGCTGTTGTCATGTCTTCAAGGTTCAAGGCATCGATAATTTGGTTCTTGAGCTGTTCTATCAGTGTTTCCATTTCTTATTTATTTTTATAATTGTCTGTAGAAATATTGTTGATTAGCTTGAAATCAGCTAAGTAATCGTTTTCATCGTTATAGTCCACCCAGCCGTACAGAATCATCGAAGGCGAAGAGGTCATGGTTGCGTTTCTGACAATCGCTTCGATACGGGCAGCGTCATAATTATCTATAACGTAAAATGATGTCTCTCCGTATATTTTGTGACGGATGGCAATCTCTCCGGCCACAATGTTAGCCAGCGTATAGACAAACAGTGCGGGACTCGGAAAGTAGTTTGCAGGGTCGGCTATGGTGTTCTCGTAATTGCGGTCGGTTACGAGCGATCCATTGCGGTTGAACAGTATCACCGCGCAATTTTCTTTCTGTTCGGCAGTGAAGTCTTTCAACAGGATTTCGGCACCTAAGAAGCCGAGTTTGCACAGAGAATCCATTTTAAAAAATTTCGGATAGTCTCCTGCAAATTCGCGGTAGAGAGCCGTGAGCCCCCCTTGCGCAATCTCGGAGCCGTTGAGTTGGGCACCTTGCGGAGTTATTCTGACATGTGCTGACGGAGTCATTTCTCACCTCCTTTCCTGTAAGCGATACCGGCATTCGAGCCACCGAAGCCTGATAGTATCTTGATGAATGTCCGTTTCTCCGTAGGGCGTGTTTCCGGCGCGATGTTCAACTTGTAGGTAGTTCCCTGTTCGCCGTAGCCTACGGTGGGAAGTATAATTCCGCGGTCCACGGCTCCCATCGACAATATGGTTTCGATTACGCCGGCGGCGCCGAGTGTGTGACCGTAGACACCTTTGAGTCCATTTGCGGGCACCCGGTCAAGACCGGCACGGTGAATTGCAATCGATTCCATCTCATCGTTGTATGCCGTAGCTGTGCCGTGCGCATTTACAAACGCAAGATCTGCAGTGTCTACTTTTCTGAGCAGGTCCTCAAGCACGCGGTATGAGCCTTCGCCCGTACGCGAGGGTCCGGAGATGTGGTTGGCATCGTTGTGAATCGAACCGGCTACAAATTGCCATGCATCGGAGCCTTCTTCCCCGTCAGTCCGCTCCAATACGAGTGTACCTACTGCCTCGCCGAGATTTAGTCCGCGGCGGCTACTGTCGTAAGGTTTGCAACGCTCAGGACTCAAAGCCTTGAACGACTGGAAACCACTGACAATAAATTTAGAGAGCACGTCGCAACCAACAACGATAGCCACGCGGTATTTGCCGCTGAGAAGCTCGCGGATTGCAGCTATCTGGGCACATACACCCGAAATACAGGCATTCGACACCACAAGTGGCTCATTAGGGTTGCCGAAGTGCCGCGACACAATTTCGGCCGTGTGCGACAGATATGCACGCGAATCCAAGCGGTCAGCTTCGAGCCGGTCAACATTACCTTTGGTGGTTGAGACAACAAACAGCACATCACCGGCGCTTGGGTCAACGCCACAGTTCTCAAGGGCTTTCGACACTGAATATATGCAAGCCTGCTCCAAGAATGTATATTCGGATACAGAAGGTCCGATTGCTTCGGCAAAGAGCGGTTCGAGACGTTCGCGGTCGAACAGCGAGCCGCAGAAGTCTTCGGGCAAACCGAACGGGCCGCTGCGCACGCGCAACTCGCTATGCCCTCCGAGCAGCGCTTCGATATTCGCGGCTGTTGTCAGTCCAAGCGGCGACACTATGTTGTCGGCTCTCTTTACAATCATAATACTTTCCATTTCTTCTTCCACTCGCGGTAGAATTCGGGGTTCTCCCACATGAGCCGGTACTTGCTGTCCATGAAAACCTGCACCGATCGTCCGGTGGCGTAGACACTGCCGTCGCGCGCGTCGGTGATTTCATAATTAAACACTATCTTGGCTGCCTCGGTGGGCACGTAGGTGATGGTTATTATCGGCTCCATCTCATAGACAAGCGGTTTCTTGTACTTGAACGAAAGCTCTACCAGCGGTGCAAAATAGCCGTTGGCAAAGATTTTCATGTAGCCGAGGTCATATTTCTTTCCAAACTCCTCGCGTGCATCTTCGAAATAGAGCGGGTACGATCCGTGCCAAACGATGTTCATCGAGTCTACCTCGCTGAATCGTATCTCTAATTTTTTGCTTGCCGACAGAGTCTGTTTATTTTCTTTCATAAAGCAATTTGTTCTCGGTCGCAGTGCCGTCTCAAACCACACTGCAGGTCGCGGTCACGCACTTTGCGATTCCATCTCGCTCAGCGCGATTTTCATTTCACATTCGGCCAATGTTTCCCCTTCGGAGCGCATTGTGGCGCGCACCAGCGTCATGCCGAAGATTTCTTGAAGTGTCAGAATTTCGGTGACCAGTGTCTCCCCCACCCGCGGACAGCGGTGCAGCTTCAGGCCGCGTATGGCTCCGATAAATCCCAACTGTATGCCTTTCCTGAGGATATATTTGTTGACATATCCTATGCGGGTAGCGCACGTCTGCGCCATGTTCTCTATGACACCCGATGGAGTGAAGACTCCCTGCTCGGTGAAAATGTTGTCTTCTTTGACTTCTGTTTCAGTAACAGTCCGCTCCATGTCGAAGTGTGTCATGCAGCCAACCATCACAAAGGGTTCCTGCTGCGGCAGAAGTTCATGTATGTCTATATCTCTCAGATTCATTTCTTTTCCCAAAAATCAAAGTAGTTATACCATTGTTCGGGATTCTCGCGGACAGTCGATTCAAGCAGTCTGACATATTCTGATGCGAGATTCCTGGCACGCTGTCGGGAGTTGCCGCCGACCGTCGGCTCGATTTTGCGTATGGTTATATGATAATGTCGTGCACCACTTTTCATCACAGCGACAAAGATCATCGGCACATTGCGGACGGCAGCCATTATAAACGGCCCTTGCGGAAAGTTTGCTTCCTGACCCATGAATGGCAATGCAAAGCTTTTCTGCGACCCGAATATGCGGTCGGCAGGCATGCTTAGTATTTCGCCATCGGCCAGCGCCGCGTCGATTATAAACAGATGCGACATGTCGGGTTTCAGCGGAATCATCCTTATGTTGTTGCAGTCGAAGAGTTTGCTACGGTTAGCCATAACCGACTCTTTCTCGCCTCCGAAGACCAGAGCATTGAAGCGCTTGTGTCGGCACTTGAGCGAGTAGCCTGCTATCTCGTAGTTGCCGATGTGCGAGCTCAACTGCACAAATCCTGACTCAGCGTTCTCCAGATGCTGCCATAACTCGAAGCCATCGAGTGTGATACGGAATTTTTTGCCGGCGTACATAGCGAACTTGTCTATCACAACTTCGGCAAATGCCCAATGGTTGCGCAGTGTCATCCACGCAGATTTCAATGCTCCCATGGCCATGTGTCTACGATAGAAGCCATAGGTGACACGCCGTGCAGAGCTGTTGATTAGCATGGTCGGTGGCACCACGAACAGATAGGCGAACCCATACAACAGACGTACATCGATGACTCTAAGAAACCTTATGAGCCACCGGTGCATCCAGCTGTTTCCGTAGGTTGTACCAACCCAGTTGTCATGCTTCAGTTCGCCCCCGCCATTTTCAGCCGGTCCGGGGTTTGTACACTGCTTGTTTTGATTGGAGTTCTCACTCATGTATGCGGAGTTCTCACTCACTTCGGGTCAGTTCTGTTTATGCGTTTACTTTGCTTTCGATGTAGTTGTAGAAGTCGTTGAGGGTCACTACGCCGGCCATCTCTTCCGGTTTGATTTTGAAGCCGAAGTTCTTCTCGACAATCACTACGATGTCTACAAAATCGAGGCTATCTATTCCGACATCTTCTTTCAGTCGGGCTTCGGGCACAATTTTTTCTTCGTCGACCTCCAAATCTTCGATGAGGAAGTCGCGCACCTTGTCTTCGATTTCTTTACGATTCATTTTCTGTTGGTTAGATTTATATTATATTCTATTTATGTCGATTATGATTTATCACAATTTGCGGCATTGTCGAGCCGGCATACCAGGATGCTGTGTCCTTGGCCTAAATAGTCGTGCACCTTCTCCACTTTGAGTCCGGCCAGTCTGACGAGGCGCTCCATATCTTCAGAGTGGTACATCTTACTGTTGCCGTTGGCAATTGCGGTGAAATACAGGCTTGTGAGCGTGAGGCAAAGCGCGGCGGTCTCGAAGCGCTGGCGGTCCCACAGGGTCTCCATGATGTAGAGTCTGGAGTCGGCATCCATAACTTTGGCGGCACGTTTCAGTATGCTGACAATCTGCTCTTCGCTGAAGCAGTCGAGAAACTGGCTCATCCATATGGCTTCGAATTTACGGTCGGAGGGCATCTCAACCGATTCGTCGAGCAGGTTAACGCCCATGCCGTCGATTCGCTCGGCGCCGGGTTTCCCCTTGACGTTCTGCTGCATCATGCCGATCTGCTGAGGCAAATCGAGAATTGTCACATTGACATCCTTGTCGTAGTCTACGCAGCGGAGTGCCCATCGGCCTGTATTGCCACCCACGTCGAGAAGAGTGCGCGGCTTACCGGCAAACACGATTTCGAGAGCCTGGTCGAACGAGTTGTCTGAGTAAAAATGGTCGAAGCCGAACCAGCTGTCCTGAATCTGCTTCGGCAACGATGAGAGACCTTCATAGACCGTGGGCCAATCGCCCAGCGATTTGAGCCCTTCCGGTTTGCCATCGCGCAGCGACTCTTCGAGATTGAACCAGCCAAGATAATTCACATCGTGATTAAAGTCGATGTTGACTTTCGTAGCCGGATCGGTTAAGAGGAACCATCCTGTCTTCGACAGGCGGAACTTGTCGGTATCTTTGTCAACCAACACAATGCCTATGCACAACGATGCCTCGAGCAGGCATTTGGCGGCGTAGTTGGAGATTTCGGCAGCCGCAGACACTTCACCGATTGTCATGCCATCTTCGCTGTTGCGCAGCATGTCGAGAATACCCCACTTCTTCATGATGCGGGCGGTCTGGAATATGACAGGGCCAAAGGCAATGAACTCCGCAAGACGCTGTGCCTCGCGAGCGCTCAACCGCTCCTTGCAATATCGTTTCTCTAAGTCAGGAAATAAGTTCATTATTCTGATTTAAATTGGGAATTGACGCCGCGACCGCAGCCGCGACGTCCACCTGTTAGCCTATTTGCCTTTCTTGATTCTCTTGGCGAGGAACTTGGCTATGCCCTCGAATGTTTCTTCGACAGCAATCTGATATGTAAAACCGCTGTTGTTCTCCTCATCGATTGTGTACACTGCCACTGTGTTGCCGTTAGTCTTGTCTTTGATGGTGACGGTACCCCACACTTTGATACCAACTCCACCCTTGAACGACATCACGTTAACGTAAGTGTCAAGGTTGGTAATCTGTACGAGGAATTCATACTGTGCATCTTCAGCGTTTTCTGTCAGCTTGAACTTCTTGGAGTTGTCGTTGAACTCGCGTACGAACTCTCTGGTGCACTCGGGAAGGTCATCGTCGATGTTACGGAAACGGTCATCCTTGCGGAGAGGTTTCTTGCTGTCGAACTGTGTGTCTTTCATGTCGATAGAGACACAACCCACGCCACCGCCGCTGAGTGAAGCGATTGAACCTTCGGTCAGTTTGATGTCATCACCCGCCATTGCGGAGATACAACCTGCAAATGCGAAAAGCATTGCTACGAGTAATTTCTTCATAGTTGTTAATTGTTAGTTAGTTTATAATAATGTTGAGTAGTGGATTATATCAACCCGGTATCAACTCGGAATGCTCACTCCGTTCGCATCACAATCAAGACGGAATCGACGCTCTGAAATGATCATCGCGTCAACCCCCGAGGGGTTGACCGGTCAATCAAGAATTTATTTCTTTTTGCTCTCTTTTTTGATAAGGTCGCCGAGTTTGTTCATCAGTTCGAAATAACTCATGCCGAGGCGGATTGTTTCAGACGGATGTCCTATTCCTTTAATTTTGGAGAATGGAATTACTGCCAATTTGGCACCTTTTTTATCGGTAAATGTCATTTGACCTGTGATGATGCAGCCTCCGGCTTTTGCACCGCCAAAAGGGTTGAATGCGGCACCGCCATTTCCAAAATCTATTTCAGACAAATTTATCGTGCATAAGATATTATGTGCACCTGTTGCTGACTCCGACGCTTTCGCTCCTTTTTTGTTTTTCTGGTTGTAACGAACAGGCAGATATGAATAAGCCTTATCCGAGTCTTTTTTCCAG
>N._albigula_661_foregut__coassemble_87_pt1 | contig 12005 bp, 10 predicted proteins | sample N__albigula_661_foregut__metabat2_high_PE_002 | metagenome-assembled genome bin N
CCGATGCAAAAGCGGGAGAAAATGGTGGTGAGGAGGTCGGAGGTGGTGATTTGGCCGGTGAGGGCGGCCAGGTGGTGGATGGCTTCGCGGATGTCTTGTGCTATCAGGTCGGGCGGCAGACTGTCGGCCATGGCTGCTCGCGCCCTGCGCAATGCGACGGCACCTGCTGTCAACGCGGCGTGGTGACGGGCGTTGGTGATTATCAATTCGCCATCGGGGTTGTGGTCGGCAGTGGCAAGCGACGTTATGCGACGCCTCAACTCATCTGTACCCTCCCCCGTCCGAGCCGAAATACGTATCACGTCAGCATCAGCGTCTGCGGTCGCGGTCGCGGCGGAGATGAGGTCGGCTTTGGTGTCGATACGGATTATTTTGGCGTCGGGATACCGGTCGGCGTATTGTCGCATGCGTTCGGTCTGCGGTGCGACGGGTTGCGTTGGGTCTATCAGCCAGAGTATGATGGCGGCGCGTCCCAGAGCGGCGTTGGCGCGCTCGATGCCGATACGCTCTACGGTGTCGGTGGTGTCGCGCAGTCCGGCAGTGTCGATAAACCGAAACAGCACTCCGTCGATTTCGCGGGTGTCCTCTATGATGTCGCGCGTCGTGCCTGGAATGTCGCTCACGATGGCCTTGTCTTCGTCGAGCAGCGAGTTGAGCAGTGTCGATTTACCTGCATTAGGCACACCGGCGATGGCCACCGGAACGCCTTCCTTGAAAGCACGTCCGGCATCATAGGTATCAGCCAGTCGGTTGATTTGCGTAAGTATTTCTCCGGTCAGTTCGTCAAGGCGCTGTCGGTCGGCAAATTCCACATCTTCTTCGGAGAAGTCGAGTTCGAGTTCGAGCAGCGAGGCAAGGTACATGAGTTCCTGGCGCAGCTGATCGAGGCGGCGCGAGAAGCGCCCGTTCATCTGCGACATTGCCAGCTTGTGGGCCGCACGCGACGACGATGCTATCATGTCGGCAACGGCTTCGGCCTGCGCCAGGTCCATGCGTCCGTTGATAAAAGCCCGCTGTGTGAATTCGCCTGGGCCCGCGGGTTGAGCACCGAGTTCGACAAGCCGTTCTATGAGTCGGCGCTGAATCCAGCGTGATCCATGCACCGAAAACTCCACGGTATCCTCGCCGGTAAATGAATTGGGGCCACGGAAGATGGTTGCCACAGCGGTGTCGAGCGGCGACCCGTCGGCAAAGGTGATGCTGCCGAGGTGGGCCGTATGCGACGCAGCGTCGGCAAGGCGTGCACCGCGCCACGCGCGGTCGGCTATGGCGAACGCATCGGCACCCGAGAGGCGAATAACGGCTATGCCTCCGGCGCCCGGAGGTGTTGATATGGCTACAATTGTTGACATGAATGGGATTCTGTTATCGTTTACGGTTCCAGTCGCGGAATGACGAGACGGTCTCGACCGACTCCTCCAGTTCGTCGGGCAGATTATGGAAGAAGTCGTAACCGGTCAGTTTCTCGACATCACGGATTGTCATGACATAGTTTTCCATATTGCCTGGCGAGGTCATATTGGGATATACGAACGCAATGCCGCGCGGCTCGTCAAGATAGGGAGCGATCATCACTTTGAAGAATGCGCCGGGCACGCGCACTCCGGCCTGACCTATGCGCATGGTATCGGACTTTTCGTAGATAGGTCCTGCCACAATCACGATTGCCGAGTCGCGCTCGGCCCATTGCCTCTCTTTATTCTCGAGGGTCTTCCATGCGCCGGTGTTCAGAGAGTGGTCCTGCGGCGCGATGTTGGCCAGCGAAAAGCAGTCGACCATTGCCGTCCGGCTCCACTTCTGGTCGGCAGCCGGACAGAGATGACCGCGGTCATAGCCTGAATTGGAATAGTCGCGCGTAGTGGGACAACCCTCCAGCTCCTCGTCTTGCCAGAACTTGTTGTAACGGCCGGTTTCGCCAGATGTCTCGCTGCGCAGCAGTTCCCAGGCCACCCAGTTGGGCGTGCGGTTGTCGGAATTGAACGACACGTTGAAGCCCTCGTAGCTCTTCCGCAGGTCGGACAGCGAATCCGGGGTTTTGACATCGAGCAAGTCCGCGTAAACTCTCTGCGCAGTTACCGACGAGTCACCTGAGCTATTGGCGGCACTCGCCGATGATCCGCCGGAGGTAAGCATATAGATGCCGAATGCCACTGCCGCAAGGCAAATTACTACCAAAAATAGAGGTAAAAACTTTTTCATGACGCAAATTTAGTGATAATCTTACAAAAAATCATTATATTCGCAACACAAATGGTCGGAGGGAGGCAAACGCCGCCCCGATCGTGCGCACACAACACTTCAATATACGACTCAAAATGACAGTAACCGACAGATTTCTCGACTATGTGAAATTCGACACCCAGAGCGATGAACTGACGAACATGACTCCTTCGTCGCCGGGTCAGATGGAATTTGCAAAATATCTCAAGGACGTGCTCACCGGCATGGGTCTTGACGAAGTAAGCCTTGACGACAATGGGTATCTGTTTGCCACACTACCGGCGAACACTGACAAGAAGGTACCGGTGGTCGGCTTCATAGCGCATATGGACACAAGCCCCGACATGTCGGGCCGCCACATCAAGCCGCGCATCGTAAAGAACTACGACGGCAAAACCATAACACTCAACGCCGAGCAGGACATCGTGATGGCGCCTGAAGACTTTCCGGAGCTTCTCAACTATCTTGGCAACGACCTGATAGTGACCGACGGCACCACACTTCTGGGTGCTGACGACAAGGCGGGCATCGCCGAAATCGTGACGGCCGTGGCCTACCTGCAGGCGCACCCCGAAATCAAACATGGCAAAATCCGCATCGGATTCAATCCCGACGAGGAAATCGGTCTGGGCGCCCATAAGTTCGACGTAGAAAAATTCGGCTGCGACTTTGCCTACACCATGGACGGTGGCGCCATCGGTGAACTTGAATACGAGAACTTCAACGCCGCATCGGCCAAGGTCACCATCAAGGGCCGCAATGTTCATCCGGGTTATGCCAAGCACAAGATGATCAACTCGATACGCGTGGCCAACAACTTCATGGGCATGCTGCCCCGCTGGGAGACACCCGAGCACACCGAGGGCTACGAAGGCTTCTACCATCTGGTTGGAATCGAAGGCAATGTGGAGCAGACAGTGCTGTCGTATATAATCCGTGACCACGACCGCGCCCGCTTCGAGAGCCGCAAGCGCGAGATCGAGCACCTCTGCCGCAAGACCAATATGGAATTCCCCGGCACCTGCTCGGTCGAGATCAAGGACCAGTACTACAACATGCGCGAGAAGATCGAGCCTGTGATCGGCATCATCCGGACCGTCGAGCAAGCCATGCGCGAAGCAGGCATCGAGCCGCGTGTGCAGCCAATCCGCGGCGGCACCGACGGCGCCCAGCTGTCGTTCAAGGGTCTCCCCTGCCCCAACATCTTTGCCGGCGGCGAGAACTTCCACGGCCGCTTCGAATTCGTGCCCATCCAGTCGATGGAGAAGGCTACCGAAGTCATCGTGAACATATGCAAAATAGTCGCCGAGTGAAAGGAAAGGCGATAGTCATCACAGGGCCGACTGCTTCAGGCAAGTCGGCCCTTGCTGTGGAGACAGCCCTGCGCCTCGGCACGGAAGTGATATCGGCCGACAGCCGCCAGATATACGCAGGCATCCCGATAGTGACAGCCCAGCCCACCGTCGACGAGATGAACGGCGTGCCCCACCACCTAATCGGCACCCTGCCGCTCGACGCGTACTACAGCGCGTCAATGTTCGAAGAGCAGGCCCTGAGCGTAGCACGCCGCGTCATTGCCGAGCGCGGTGTGGTGGTGGTGTGCGGAGGGTCCATGATGTATGTCGATGCCTTCTGCCGCGGACTCGATGAGCTACCCACGGTGCCCGACGAAATACGTCGCGGACTTATGGACGAGCACGCCGAGCGCGGAGACAGCTGGCTGCTCGCCGAGCTTGAGCGCCTCGATCCGGAATATCACGCCATTGTGGACCGTCAGAACATGAAGCGCGTGTTCCACGCCGTGGAGATAATCCGCACCGCAGGCCGCACCTACACATCACTGCGCACCGGCAAGGCCTCGCAACGAGAATTCGATATCGAAAAGATTGTCTTGGAGATGCCACGCGAACAGCTGTTCGACCGCATAAACAGGCGAGTCGACCGCATGGTGGCCGACGGTCTGGAAGAGGAAGCGCGTCGCGTGTACCCGATGCGTCACCTCAACTCTCTCAACACGGTGGGCCTCAAAGAAATGTTCGCATACTTCGACGGCACCATGGACCGCACCACAGCCATAGAGCGCATCAAGAAAAACACGCGCGTCTTCGCCAAGAAACAACTCACGTGGCTTAAGAAAATTTAGAATTTAAAATTTAGAATTTAGTTTATCGGTAATGTTCGCGAACTAAATTCTAAATTCTAAATTCTAAATTCTTAGTTACTCTTCGTGATTGGAACGGCGCACTGCGTCCTTGCCCGAGTCACCATCGCCCAGCGGCGTGTGCAGACGGCTGTCGGTCGATGGCGTTGGACGCTGCTTCTTCATCTTGACTTTCACCTTGTCGAAACCCTGGCCGTAGACACCATTCACAGCGCCTTGCGTTACGAACGCATGTTCATCGATGCTCCTCACGATTCTGAATATTGTCACTGACTCGATCTTGCGGCAGTATACCATCAGAATCTTCACGTCGCGCTTGGTGTACCAACCCTCGCCGTCGAGCACTGTCACGCCGCGGTGAGCCTCCTGCAGAACCTTGTCGGCTATCTCTTTCCACTTGGGCGAGAAGATAAAGAACTGTGTGGCCTGACGGTTGGAGTTGATGATCTGGTCGGTGACAAACGAAACTATGAATGTCACCATCATACCATAAACTATGGTCGGTATGCGGGCCTCAATTCGCTGCTCGATTGTGCCGTCGAATGGCAGAAATATAGACATCGACACAATACACATATCGACATAAATCATGACGCGGCCGATGCTGGCGTTGCTTACCTTCGACACACATGCAGCCACGATGTCGGTGCCACCCGACGAGCCATTGTGGATAAAGCATGTTCCGACACCGATGCCACACAGAATTGCACCGAGCACAATCGAGACCGTACGGTCCGGTATAATCGGATGACCGAGGTTCATAAAGAAACTTTCGCCCAAGCCGATGGTGAGTGCTATGACCGTGACACCGAACATGGTGCGCATCACAAACGTCTTGCCGACCATGCGGAATGCTATCGCCAGCAATATGAGGTTGATGGTATACGACGACACAGCTACCGGAATCAGACCGCCGCTGCCATAATAAATAAGAGTGCCGATACCTGACATTCCGCCGATCACAACCTCCCACGGCAGTATACAGGCCGTGAAACCAATTGCGTAGAGCGACAGGCCAAACACTATTGTGATATAGTCTTTGGCATTGACCAGCAGACTGTTATATTTTGGAGAATTTAATGTCATATAGTAAATGATGTTTCAAGCTACAAATATAACATTTTTTTGCGAATCGCGGAATTTTTACTAAATTTGTCCTTTCAAAATAACAGTTTTATGAAAAGATTTTTAGTAGGCGCACTCTGCGCCGCCAGCCTGGCAACGGCCAGTGCTGCTGATTTTTTCTCAACCGAGCGCAGCGAGCGAATCATTACGTTCGGAGCCCGCATCGGCGTCAACACCTCCAACAGAACCATAAGCGGATCTGCATATCCCAACAGCTATCACCGCGAGAACTGGGGCACCGGTTTCGACCTCGGCGCAGTGGTGAACCTCAATTTCCGCGACTATCTGAGCATCCAGCCGGGCCTGTTCTTCGAGATGCGTCACGGCAGCCAGACGCTGATGGGTCCCGACACCGACAGCGGACTCTCTGCCTATGGCACCGACTGCGCCCAGTCCGGCACTCGAGAGAGCTACAACCTTACGATTCCGGTCATGGCGGTTGTATCGTTCAACGTCACCGACAACTTGCGTTGGAGTGTTGAGGCCGGCCCCTACGTATCGTTTGTATTGGATTCGAAACTGAATACCAAATATGTCGTAACCGACGGACCGGTCGATGATCTGATGTTCAACCAGAAAGCTGCCAATGTAGACTTCGGTGTCAAGATGGGTACCGGTCTGCAGATTCTCGACCACTACTACGTCGGCGCCCACTACATGGCCGGATGCGTAGATGCGTGGAAAGAGCGCAAAATCGGCAATGTCAGCAAGACCTACGGCGGACTGACCAAAGCCTGGGTCTTCACAATAGGCTACAATTTCTAAGGCCACAAATTTAATGATTTGCGGCCTTAGAAATTAGATTCTTATTCTTTTAAATCTTCTGCTCCGTTCGATTTGGACGGAGCATTGCGTTTTAGCTCTTTTCCTAAATCAATGTGAACGTTTCTCAATTCTCGGCGTAGCTGCTTGTTTTGTTCATACTGCATCTGCTGCTGTTTTACATTTTGTTCTAAACGTCATCGAAGATTCGAAATTTTTCTTCTGAACGCCTGCGCACTGGCAGATGTGTCGCTTGTATCAACATAGGAGCGTACAAATCCATGGAAGCGCGAGGCGGATCCATCACTGTTTATAAAATAAAATATCGGACTCGAATATGATTTGTGGGTCGTACGATCAGCAGCCATATCCATTTTATCAATCCATTCATTACAAGGTGACAATTCTATGTCAACGAATAGTAATTGTGCATTTTTACCTATTCTTTTTAAGTATTCCGGAAGTAGCCTTTTTGCTCTTATCGTATTTATGCTTCCTCGCACATAGGTTACTATAATCAGGGGTACGCCTGTAAAATTCTTCTTTTTTACAGGGTCGTATGTGTTTGAGGTTACATCTGACATAGTAACACATCCTTTTGCTAAAGCAGTTGGTGCAGCTGCTTCGGGAGGTTGGTTAACTACAATTTTCACTGACGGGTCAAAAGCTCCGTTATAACTAACTTTAACTTTGGGATTGAACTCTACTTTACTAATACTGCAACCGGTGAATGAATTAGGCTTTAAAGTTAGACTGCCGCCCCACTGTTTAAAATGTAATGACTTTAAATTTACACAATTTTGAAATGCACCGGATTCAATTGTCATGCCTTCGCTTTCAATCCATACTGTCTGAATTGAGTTATTTCCATAGAAAGCGTTTGCGGCAATCTCTTTTACTTTGTAGCATCCGCGATATTTTGTGCCTTCAGGAATAAAGTTATTCGGCACATTAATTTCATACTCACCAAACATATTTAACTTTGGTGTGCCCCCTATGAGGCGAAGATACGTTGGTTCATTGGGATTTGAGACAATCTCAAATTTCAATCCCTTATATGTAAATACGTCAGTCCAGCCATATGTGTTAATGCCGGTAAGAATAGTTAAAATTACAGTAAGAAATATTTTTGATTTCATGATTATATGGATTATTTAATTGTTTGGATAAGATCATCGTTCATTGAGTGAGTGCAGTTCTCGTTGGAGGTCGACAACTGCAGAAGCCCTACGCTATATATGCAACAATAGCGTTCGGCGATTCCTTTCACAAGGCACTCTGCCGAATGCTGACATTACATATCCGCAGGCATCTACCATTGCACAATCCTTGACATAAGATTGAAATTTTGCGAGAATTTCTGATAGCCAAGAATCAGCGCGGATAAACGCTTTATACTATGTTCATTGCAACCCTCCACACTTTATCCCGGACCGGGGCTTCCGCTTAGACGGTCTGCAATTGCAAAGTTAGTAAAAATTTTTAGATAAGCAAGTGTCGGAAATTAGTTTATACTATAATTTGTAACGTTGCAGGGCGCCGCAAGCGTCTTGAACTTCTGAGATGATCTGACGGCAGCGCTTTTCGCTCATCTTGATTTTTACACCAACGTTTATAAAATCAGATATGTCGGGCGAGCCTTTCCCATTTACCGATGTTGCGTGTTCGCCGTTATACCCCTCAGTACAGAGAGTCAGGTCATAAGCAGGTGCAAGCCGCCATTGCCATGCACCTTTCACGTCAGGAATTATCATGAAGCTGAAGTTCTTGCAGTGGTCATCCTTATTGTCGGTGAGATAGTTGAACACCATCCGCCGATACATATCCTCGACATCCTCATCACTTTGTGTAATAAATCCCGTCAGTGCGAGAAGATTGCTATAATCAAGCACCGGCTCTGAAAGTGAAATGCAAAGCAGTCCGCCCGCAGTAGCCGTATGGATGCGGTTGCCATCCGTGTCGATATCAAATCTGCGTGATGCAAAATACTTATCATTGACCAACTTAAAATCCGGAACATTTATACCGGCATTACGCGCAGCCTCATTGTATTCATATTCTCGTTTCCCCATGTCCCCGGGGTCGTAGGTATGGCGAAATTTAACGAGCCAATGCCCATCGGCATCAGAGAATATGGCCTTTGGTCGTGCGCCGCCGCTGTTACCACTATTATAAAGGAGCAGACCGGCGTCAGAGTCTTGTTGTTCTTTCAATACCTCTAATGCTTTTTTCTGTAGCAAATCAAAGTCATCGATAAATTCCCCAAAGCCAACTATGTTGACGGGGTCGTAAGTGAGAGCCCCCATTCCTGATTCTCCGACAATACTCAATCGATCGAGAACGGATAGATTGCGGTAATCAATACCAACATTGGCCATTGCCTTATGAAGCATGTAACGGCCGTAGCCGTCGGGAAGACTGTCTTCGAATATACCGAAATTGCCGGCAAAGGGCGTTGCCCTGGCGATGAAAAGACCCGGACTCAAAGGCAATTCTATTGGAGAAATGCTGAATCCGGTGCGTAGCCACGCTTTGTCATACTCAAACACGCATAACCTGTTGTCGGGTGTCAACGACAGTAAACCCACAGGTTCACCATGAAATCTTACATTCAGAAGTTCAATCTTTTTCATTAGTCTTGCGTTTTTGTTGAGCCGTTTTGCGTCCCGCATTCTTACGAATCTCGGTCAATTCCTGCATCGTGGAGTATTTCTGTTGCGAGAAGATATTCTTTATTTCCGATGTGTAGCCTAATGCAACGGCGATTGCGATAAGATTTTTCAAAGATATCAGCCCTTTTTGCTCAAATCGACTGAGATTGCCCAACGGCACTCCCGATTGCTTCGCAATCATCTCTCTCGTCAGATTTTTCTCAATCCGACGCTTACGAAAATCATCGGCAATGGTCTTTGCAATATCACCATCGCTTGTTAACACATAGTCATCAAGCATTGCTAATATATTAACAGTATTCTCTCTCATACAACTCAAACTGTTTTAATATTATCACTACAAAGATAACTAAATATTACGAACAAAACAAGAAAAATCTACTTTCCACTCGGAATCCTCCGAGTGTCCTTGTTGAAATACAAACCTCTGAAGTTAGTTTTGAATCCCAGTAGCACCTGACACCATCACTTGACTTCGTCATTTTTTTGACATCAAAAGATAGTCCTGATTCTCGCGATTCAAAAAAAATCAGAATCTCGATAGGCTCGATAATCTCGATAATCTCGATAAAAAAGACAACCTCGATACTGTGGGTGATACACCCTCATCGGTCAGTCCATCACGGCCATTACGCCCGACTGTTCGCGTCGGCGCATGTTGGCCAGCTCGTTGGCCACAATCACAGCCTTCGAGATATGGTCGCAGATGTGCTCGGGCGAAATCAGCGAGTCGATATGCGAGCGGTGCAGCGCCTCGGCTACCCGCGGGCGGACACCCGACAACACCACCAAGATTCCCTCGCGGTGTGATGACTCGATAAGAATCTGCAAGTTGTGAAGACCCGTCGAGTCAATGAACGGCACACGGCGCATCCTGATGATACGCACCGCCGGATTCTCGCGCGTCGAACTGCGCATCAACTCGTCGAACTTGGTAGCCGCACCGAAGAAGAAAGGACCGTCGATTTCATATACAGACACTCCCGGAGCGAGGTCGAGCACCTCATGCTGCGTCATGTCGGAGTCGGCCGCGTCAAGCTGTTCGCCATAGACCTTGATGGTGGTATTCTCCGAGATTCGGCGCAGGAACACCACAACTGCCAGGAGCATGCCGAGCTCGATGGCGATTGTCAGGTCGAAAATCACCGTGAGCAGGAATGTGACGACCATCACCCAGACGTCACCCTTGGGATTATTGACCATGCCGCGGATTGTGCGCCAGCCGCTCATGTTGTAGGCCACCATAATCAGCACGGCGGCAAGACAGCACATGGGCACATGACTAATCAGCGGCATGGCGAACAGGAATACCAACAGCAGCACCAGCGCATGCACGATTCCGGCCACCGGGGTGCGTCCGCCGTTGGTGATATTGGCCATGGTGCGCGCTATGGCACCGGTCACCGGTATGCCGCCGAACAACGGCACCGCTATGTTGGCGATGCCCTGACCTATCAATTCGGTATTCGAATTGGTGCGGGTGCCTGTCACACCATCGGCCACTGTGGCCGACAGCAACGACTCAATGGCTCCCAACATCGCTATGGTGAACGCAGAGGGCAGCAACAGATTGACCGACGCCATGTCGAAGCTGATCATATGCGGACGCGGCATAGTCGAACTGATGGCGCCGAACCGGTCGCCGATAGTCTGAATACCCTCCACACCGAAATAATCGCGCGCGATCCATGCTGTCAAAGTGATAACCACGATGGCCGTCAACGCACCGGGGATACGCTTCGAAATCTTCGGCGTGAGGATAATTATAAGAAGCGAAATCAGACCTACTCCGGCTGTCAACCAGTCGAGCGAGCCAAAATTGCGGATATAGACCGCCCACTTGCCCAGAAAGTCTCCCGGAACAGCCTCACTGATTTTCAAACCGAAAAAATCGGGCATCTGCGTCGAAAAAATAGTAACCGCAATACCGGCCGTAAAACCCACCACAATCGGATAGGGAATAAATTTTATGACCGTACCGAGCCTGAAGATTCCCAACAACAACAAGATGCAGCCGGCCATAAATGTGGCCAGCGCCAGACCGGTAAGGCCATACAGACTTATGATGTTGTAAATAATAACGATGAACGCGCCCGTCGGGCCGCCTATCTGCACTGTGCTGCCACCGAAGGCCGAAACCAGGAATCCGCCGATGATGGCCGTGACCAACCCCTCGGCCGGAGACACGCCACTTGAGATTGCAAACGCGATTGCCAGCGGAATGGCAATGATGCCGACCACGATGCCTGCGGTCAAATCTTGTCTGAACTTGGCAAAAGAATAGGACTTCAAAGCCGACGACGACGCCGGATGAAAGTCAATTGCTTTGATTTTAAACATGATGCGAACCTAAATGATGCACGCCCTGCCAATCATGGCGTGCGCTTTACCTATATAATATACCTTAATCGCTGCAAAATTAGTAAAATTAGGTTAGACGACAAAATAATAGTTAATAAATGTTAAGCAATTTGTACGCTACTGAAATTTTGTATAGTTTTGCAGTGTTGTACCACAGTGCAACACCGAGAATTATGATTGAACTGAAAAATATAGAGTTTTCTTATAAGAAGGGTACATCTCCGGCTCTATCGGGCGTCAATGCGCAGATAGAGCCGGGCATACACCTGCTCGCCGGAGAGAACGGCGCAGGCAAGACCACACTGCTGCATGTCATAGCCGGGCTCATACGACCCGACTCCGGCCAATGTCTTATAAACGGAGCATCGGCCACAAGCGACGCACCTGCCGACCGGGCACATGCTTTTCTGCTTGAGGAGAATATGTATTTTCCGGCGCGAAGCATCCGCGAATTTGCCCGTCTGCACTCACGGTTCTACCCCGGATTCTCGCAGGAGCGATTCGACCTTAACCTCGATGCATTCGGTCTGCGCGGCGACGAGCGGCTCCGAGACCAGTCGCTGGGTAACCGCAAGAAGGCGCAGCTCGCTTACGTGCTTGCTCTCGGCACTGAGGTGCTGCTTCTCGACGAACCCACCAACGCGCTCGACATAGAAGGACGCCAGACCCTGCGCAAAATGATAGCCTCAATCATCGGCTACGAC
>N._albigula_661_foregut__coassemble_88_pt1 | contig 11982 bp, 8 predicted proteins | sample N__albigula_661_foregut__metabat2_high_PE_002 | metagenome-assembled genome bin N
CAAATCATAAAGACTTTGGCTGCAAATCATAAAGACTTTGGCTGCAAATCATAAAGACTTTGGCTGCAAATCATAAAAATAAATAAAAAACAAGCTTCAATGTTAAAATTACCACTAACGGGCGTCACTGCCTATCGAAATTGAGTTACAATTTTGCAGATTGTTATTAAATGAGTAAATTTGCAGTCGCGTTTGTCGGCACCGAAGCCACGACGCAACAACACCGGACATGCCACCATGTCCGCAGCTTTTCATAGAACGCACAAAGAGACCCTTGAGGAGGTTTATATTTTATATAATAGGCGCGTTGGTCATATTGGGCGCCTACTCACGCCAAAGCGACCGGTCGACCCCACGCATGGGAGAAAAGCCGGAAACCGACACTGTCACCCCGACAGCGCCGGTATTGTCGCGTGCTGTCGGTAAGACAGACAGCACAAATAGCGGCGAGATAATATTTGGCCAGGAAACCGACAGCATAAGCGTTGACACGTTGGCAGACGGCCGGATTCTGATCACCGACTCCTTAACCGGCAAGACCTCCATTTCGCGCATAGACCGCAGCAAGGTTGACCTGTCGAGCACAGTCAACTTCTCGGCACAAGACTCGATGGTGCTTGTCGGGCTCAACAACGCCTACCTGTATGGCGACGGCAACATCGAGTATGAAGACTTCAAACTGAACTCCGCCGAAATCCGCATGGATATGGACTCGAGCACAGTCTACGCAGCCGGCGTTGCCGACACAGCCGGAGTCGTTACGGGCAACCCGATATTCCACGACAAATCGGGTGACTATGAGTCGAAAACCATGAAGTACAACTTCAAGACCGAACGCGGCTACATCACAGGCGTAATCACCGAGCAACAAGACGGTTACCTGCAGGGTGGCCGCGCCAAGCGCATGGAAGACGGCAGCTTCTATGTAGAAGATGGCAAGTACACCACATGCGACGACCATGAACACCCGCACTTCTACTTCCAGCTGACCCGCGCCAAGGTGCGCCCGCAGAAAGATGTCGTGACCGGACCCGGCTACATGGTGCTCGCGGACGTGCCCCTGCCATTGGCACTTCCTTTCGGCTACTTCCCCTTCTCCAAGAAATACTCGAGCGGCGTGATTTTCCCCTCAGTCGGCGAAGATTACAATCTCGGCTTCTACCTGCGCAACGGCGGATACTACTTTGCAATCAACGACAACGTGGACCTGTCGCTGATGGGCGAGATCTACACCAAAGGCTCATGGGGACTCTCGGCACATTCGAGCTACGTGAAGCGCTATAAGTATCGAGGCAACATCGACATCTCATTCCTAAACACCGTCCAGGGCGACAAAGGAGCACCCGACTACTCGCGCATGCGCAACTTCCAGGTGCTCTGGAGCCACAGTCAGGACGCAAAGGCCAATCCCAACCTGAACTTCTCGGCGTCGGTCAACTTCGCCACCACCGGCTACTCGCGCAACGACCTGAACTCATATTACAACTCCTCGTTTACAGAGAACACCAAGTCGAGTACCGTCAACATGACCTACCGCTTCCCCGGCACGAAGTGGAGCTTGTCGGCCACCGCCAACATAGCCCAGCGCACACAGGACTCCACACTGCAGGTGTCATTCCCGAACCTGACGGTCACAATGTCGCAGACGGCTCCATTCAAACGCAAAAAGTCTGTCGGCGGCGAGAAATGGTATGAAAAGATCAAGCTCTCATACTCCGGACGGTTCCAGAACTCTCTGACTTCGAAGCAGGATGTGTTCTTCCAGAAAAACCTCATCAAGGACTGGAAAAACGGCATGCAGCACTCGGTGCCCATCTCGGCAACATTCTCTCTGTTCAAATATATCAACGTGTCGCCATCGATATCGATGAACGACCGCATGTACACCTCCAAGATCAGACGAGACTGGGATCCTAACTCCTCGCGCGAGATACAAGACACCACCTACGGCTTCTATAACCTGTTCGATTTCAACGTGTCGCTTGGTTTCGACACCAAAGTCTACGGATTCTGGAAACCGATGAAGTTTCTCGGCGACAAAGTCCAGATGATTCGCCACGTGCTGACGCCTACGGTCTCTGTGGGTTGGAACCCCGACTTCGGCACAGCCGGATGGGGCTACTACGGCAACTACAGCTATCAGGACGCGCAGGGCAATCCCCGCACCGTCAACTACTCATATTTCCAGCACGGAGTGTTTGGAACGCCCGGTCGCGGCAGGAGCGGAGTCGTGTCGGTCAACCTGGCCAACAATCTTGAGATGAAGGTCAAGAGCGACAAAGACTCGACCGGTGTCAAGAAGATATCGCTCATCGAGAACCTCAGTTTGAGCCAGAGCTACAACTTCGCTGCCGACTCGCTGCGGCTCAGCAACCTCAACATGAACATCATGCTGCGCCTGGTCAAGAACTTCAACCTCAACCTCAACACCACCTGGGACCCCTACGTCTACCGGCTCAACTCATCGGGAACGCCCGTGCGCGTGAACCGACTCCGCATTCAGGATGGCAAAGGCCCCTACAGACTATCGTCGGCAGGCACAAGCTTCTCATACACATTCAATAACGACACTTTCAAGAAAAAGAAAGCGGACGACAGCAACAAAAACAACAATCCCAACGAAGATGACTGGGACGACTCGGAGCACGACAGCTTCTCCGACATGGCATCGCGCCGACGCGAGAAAGAGAAACATGAGGCCAACGAGGAGTCGGCAGACGACGACGGCTACGCCAAGTGGGAATTCCCGTGGAGTTTCTCGGTGAACTACTCGGTGAGCTACGGTTACGGCGAGTTCGACTACAACAAGCTCGAATACAAAGGTCGCTGGACACAAAACCTGAGTTTCAACGGCAATGTGCGCCCGACAAAGAATTGGAACTTCTCATTCTCGGCAAGTTACGACTTCAACGCACACAAAATCGCGTATATGAACTGCTCAATCAGCCGTGACCTGCACTGCTTCACGATGACGGCATCGTTCGTGCCCGTCGGACCCTACAAATCGTACAACTTCCACATAGCCGTGAAGTCGTCGCTGCTCAAAGACCTCAAGTACGACCAGCGGTCGAGATCGGCCAACGGCGTGAAGTGGTATTGAGAGAATGTTCAATGTTGAATGTTGAATATTGGAATGTTGAATTAATGTTGAATTGGGGAATTTGGGAAAGAAAATCCTGTGGATGCAAAAAGCGGAGGCAGTTTTGCATTTACGGGATTTTTTATTAATTTTGTGAAAATTTGGCAATATGGCGCAATCGTTATTGACCACCCTCAGGCAGCTGCAGTCGGCCATTCAGGAGATGGCGGCACGCAACGCAGCCCTGACGGCACGTAACGAAGAGCTTGAACTTCTCAACGCCGAGCTGGTCAGAAAGGCCGATGAGGCTGAGAAGGAACGTCGCAGAGTACAGCTTGACGCCGATTTTCTCGTAGTCTCGCACCGTCTGGCCGACAATCCCGACACTCTGATTCAGACTCGACGGCATATCGCCAAACTGATTCGCAACATCGATCGTTGCCTTGAAATGATGAAGGAATGATAGGATGAAGAATTCGGATACAGTAACAATGTTCCTCAATATAGGCGACCAGCAGCTCACGGTGACCGTGCCGGCTGCCCGCCAGGAGTTCGTAAGGAATGTGGAGTCGGGCATCACCGACCTCTATAATAAATGGCGCAGACAGTTCCCCGGCAAACCAGACCGGGAGATTTTGGCAATGGTTGCCTATCAGTACGCAAGCTTCTACGCCACACTCAGCGAACGCTACGAAGAGGCCACACGCCTCGCCGCCGACTGCCTCGAAGAGGTGCAGCGCGACACCACCGCGACCGCGACAGACAGCGGCCAAAACGCGGAGCCCATGCAGCTCTGACCAATCAGATTAGAGGAATCAACATATCCATTCTTTTCCCCCGACAACCTCGTCCATTTCCACCACGAAGGCAACGCCGACCCGAAAGCCGGCCGGCTCGGTGCGTGCGAACGCACACAGACGAACAACCTAAATAATTAGAACACTTAATTTTAAAATAAATTTATCAAAAGGAAATGGATATAGCAATCTGGATCATTATCGCGGTTGTAGCCTGCGCTGCAGGTTATATCGCCGCCACAATGATTAGCAAGAAGAACGCCACATCGCGCGCCAACCAGATAATCGAGGAAGGTCGCCGCGAAGCGGATATGATCAAAGAGTCGCGTCTGCTCAAAGCTAAGGAAGAGGAGATGAAGATTATCGGCGAGGCTGAAAAGGCCGCCAACCAGCGCTACCAGAAGGCCCAGGCCAACGAGGCCCGGCTCAAGCAGCGCGAGATTCAGCTCAACCAGCAGCAAGGCGAGCAGGCACGCCGCAAGAAAGAGCTCGAGACTCTGAAAAACAATCTCGACAACCGCGAGAGTGTGCTCAACACCCGCACCGCCGAAGTGGAGCACCTGCAGCGTCAAGCTCAGGAAGAGCTCGTAAAAATCTCCGGACTCTCGGCTGAAGAAGCCAAGGAGAAACTCGTAGAGTCGCTCAAAGATGAAGCCAAGACCGCAGCAGCAGGATACATCAACGACATCATGGACGATGCCAAGATGACGGCCACCAAAGAGGCCAAGCGCATAGTGATACAGTCGATTCAGCGTGTGGCCACCGAGACCGCAGTGGAGAACTCCGTGACAGTATTCCACATCGACAACGATGAAATCAAAGGCCGCATCATTGGCCGCGAAGGCCGAAACATCCGCGCCCTCGAGGCAGCCACCGGCATCGAAATCATAGTCGATGACACCCCCGAGGCCATCGTGCTGTCAGGCTTCGACCCCGTGCGCCGCGAAATCGCACGTCTCGCACTGCATCAGCTCGTGACCGACGGCCGCATTCACCCCGCCCGCATCGAAGAGGTAGTGGCGAAAGTCCGCAAGCAGGTCGAAGAGGAAATCATCGAGACCGGCAAGCGCACCACCATCGACCTCGGCATCCACGGACTGCACCCCGAACTTATCCGCATGGTCGGCAAGATGAAATACCGTTCAAGCTACGGACAGAACCTGCTGCAGCACTCGCGCGAGACGGCAAACCTCTGCGCCGTCATGGCCGGCGAACTCGGTCTGAACCCGAAGAAGGCCCGTCGCGCCGGACTGCTGCACGACATCGGCAAGGTGCCCGACGACGAACCGGAACTGCCGCACGCACTGCTCGGCATGAAACTCGCTGAGAAATTCAAAGAGAAACCTGACATCTGCAACGCCATCGGTGCCCACCACGACGAGGTGGAACAGACTTCGCTGTTGGCTCCCATTGTGCAGGTCTGCGACGCAATCTCGGGCGCACGCCCCGGTGCCCGCCGCGAAATAGTCGAAGCTTATATCAAACGTCTCAATGACCTCGAACAGCTCGCGCTGTCATACCCCGGCGTGCTCAAGACTTACGCCATCCAGGCAGGCCGCGAACTGCGCGTCATTGTCGGCGCTGACAAAATCACCGACGAGGAGACAGAAAAGCTATCGACCGAAATCGCAAAGAAAATCCAGGACGAGCTCACATATCCGGGTCAGGTTAAAATCACCGTCATCCGCGAGACACGCTCCATCAGCTTCGCGAAATAATATCCGCACAAGCAGTAATGGACAACAAGTACAAGAAAAGATATTGCTCAGAGGGAGGCTGTCCGCGCGGCAAGCTCGACGCCACCAACTGGCTTGAAGGAATCTCCGACAGCTCCGACCAGGACCTGGTGGAAGTTTCGTTCAAGAACACCCGTGTGGGCTTCTACTCGAACCAGTCGAAGCTGCCGCTGCAGATTGGCGACATTGTGGCCGTGGAGGGTAATCCCGGCCACGACATCGGTCGTGTCACAATGGTGGGACGGCTGGTGCGTCTGCAGATGCATAAAAACGGCGTGAAAGAGGATGAGAACATCAAGAAGGTGTTCCGTCTGGCCACCCAGACCGACATAGAGAAATTTGAGGAAGCCCGCTCGCGCGAGCACTCCACGATGATACGCACACGCAAGATTGCCGAAGAGCTTAACCTCGACATGAAAATCGGCGATGTGGAGTATCAGGGCGACGGCGGCAAGGCAATCTTCTATTACATAGCCGACGAACGCGTGGACTTCCGCAAGCTGATCCGCATTCTTGCCGACACGTTCAAGATACGCGTCGAGATGAAACAGATAGGCGCACGCCAGGAGGCCGGCCGGATCGGCGGCATCGGCCCCTGCGGACGCCCGCTCTGCTGCTCGTCGTGGATGACACACTTCGTGTCGGTAGGCACCGGTGCAGCCCGCATACAGGACCTCTCGATGAATCCGCAGAAATTGGCCGGACAGTGCGCCAAACTGAAATGCTGTCTTAACTTCGAAATCGACGTCTACAGCGAGGCGCAGAAGAAGATGCCCCCGCGCGACGCCGTGCTCCAGACCAAAGATGCCGACTATTTCTACTTCAAACCCGACACTCTCGCATCGACTGTGACATACTCGACCGACAAACGTATTCCGGCCAACCTGGTAACCATCACCTCGAGCCGGGCTTTCGAGATAATGGCGCTAAACCGTCAAGGCATCAAGGTTGACAGCCTACTGCCCGACAAGGAAGCGAAGGAGGCCGGCAAGCCAACATATGTCGACCTGGTGGAACAGGAGAGTCTGACGCGGTTCGACAAGTCGAAAAAGAACAACCGCCGCAAGAAGAAAAACCAGAACAGCGGACAGCCGCAAGGGGAACGTCGCCACAACGGCAACCAGCCACGCGCCGACAAGAAGCAGAACAACAACCAGCAGCAAGGAGAACGTCGGCAGGAGGCAGCACAACCGCAAGGCGAACGCAGACAGAACAAACGGCACAGACCGAGACCAAATAAAAACAAAGAAGAATGATGAAACGCAGCACACTCCGCATCCTACTCTGGACAATAGCCGCACTGATGATGCAGCTATCCGCGGCGTGTACTGCAGACGAGACAGTGGCCTATTCGCACTTCGAGGAGATACCGGCGAGCGGATGGGATCCTGTCGACATTCTGATTTTTGAACCTTGGCCCTCCGACTCGGCCCAGGCATTCCGGCGCAGCTACAGGATGGACCTGGTGCTCCGCTACTCAACCCGCAGGCACATCACGATGCTGCCTGTGGCACTGTCAATCGAAGACGCCAACGGCGAACTCCGCACAGACACACTGACACTTCACCCCGACTCAACCGACCGCAGCATGTCGAGCCGGGTGCGTTATGGCGTGCATGAACTCCGCATGACTATCGACCCGTCGGTGCGGATCACCGATGGCTACCGTGTGAGTCTCTCACCACTCAGTCCACGCGAGCGGAACGAAGGTCTGCTCAACGTCGGGCTGATTCTAAAATGACATATACTATGGAATTTCCACTTCTCACTCCCGAACTTCAAGACGAATTTGACCTGCGTGTCTCCAAGGTGCGCATGGCTATGGACAAGCATGGCCTCGACGCTATTGTCCTTGCCTCGACCGTCAACATATTTTACATGACCGGCGGTGTCTGCCGCGGTTATTTCTATCTGCCGATCGACCGTGAGCCAATCTTCTTCATGGTGCCTCCGGCCTCTCCAAGCTCCCCGACAGAGGTATCGGTCCACAAACCGGAACTGATTCCCGGCATGCTCAGCGACAGAGCCTACCCACGTCCCCGATGCATCGGATTTGAATTTGAAGACCTCTACTACTCCGAAGTGGAGCGTCTCAAGGCAGTCTTCCCCGACTCGGAGGCACGCGACGCGTCGAAAGTGATGCGCGAAGCGCGTATGACCAAAACCGACTACGAGCTCAAGAAGATGCGCGAGGATGGCATGAAGCACTGTGCCGTCTACTCACGTGTGGACCGCTGCTACAAGGCTGACATGACTGACATCGAGCTGCAGATAGAGATAGAGCGTGTGCTCCGCAAGGAGGGCTGCTTAGGTTATCTGCGGGTGGCCGGTTCGCGCATGGAGATAAACATGGGAAGCCTGCTGGCCGGTCCCAACGCGGACGCACCGTCGCCCTACGACTTCTCGATGGGAGGTGCCGGCATCGACCCTTCGCTGCCGGTGGGAGCCTCTGGCACTATCATGAAGCCTGGAATGGCTGTCATGGTCGATATGAACGGCGGATTCAACGGCTACCAGACCGACATGACACGCTGTTGGTATATCGACCATATCGACGACAAGGCTCGGCGGGCACATGAATGTTCGCGCGAAATTCTGCGCGACCTCGAACAATTCGCGCGCCCCGGCGTCGAAGTCGGCGAGCTCTACCATCGCGCTGTGCGCATAGCCGACGAACAGCGGCTTTCAGCCTGCTTCATGGGTCATGGCCACAAGGTCAGCTTCATCGGCCACGGTGTCGGAATCGAGCTCAACGAGGGTCCTGTAGTGATGGGGCGCAACCGCTCACTACTTGAAGAAAACATGACAATAGCCCTCGAGCCGAAATTCGTCATACCCGAGGTAGGCGCAGTCGGAGTGGAGAATACATATATCGTCACCGCCGACGGTCTTGAGAACATAACACCGTTCCGCGAGGAGATGGGTCAGCTGATTTAGGAACCTGTCGAACCTGTCAGCAGACTCAAATTATCATAACCTCGGCAACAGACTCAGGCAAGAGTGTAACAAATAAGAGAATGAACCTTACAGAAGATTTAAAGAACCCTATCTTCAAGCGCATAGGCGAGATAGCCGACACGATGGGCCGTGAGGTCTACGTGGTGGGCGGCTACGTGCGCGACATATTCTTAGAGCGCACATCGAGCGACATTGATTTCGTCACCGTAGGCAGCGGCATAGAGCTGGCTACGAAAGTGGCCGAGGCATTGGGTCGCTCCAAGAGTCTGAGCGTGTATGCCAACTACGGAACCGCCCAGATCAAGGCCGGCGACCTCGAACTCGAGTTTGTAGGCGCGCGCCGTGAGTCCTACCACCGCGAGAGCCGCAACCCGATTGTCGAAGACGGTACTCTTGAGGATGACCAGAACCGCCGTGACTTCACTGTCAATGCCATGGCCATATGCCTCAACGCCGACAGGTTCGGCGAACTGGTCGATCCGTTTGGCGGCATTGCCGACCTTCACCACCGTCTGATCCGCACACCTCTCGACCCGGACATAACATTCAGCGACGACCCGCTGCGGATGATGCGCGCCATAAGGTTCGCAACGCAGCTCGGATTTGAGATCGTGCCGGAGACATTCGAGGCTATCAAGCGAAACCGCGAACGCATCGGCATAATAACACGCGAACGCATCAATGACGAACTGTCAAAGATAATCCGCTCCAAAAATCCGTCGACAGGCTTCCGTCTGCTCGACCGCTCAGGACTGCTCGAACTCGTTATGCCATGGCTTTGCGAGCTCAAGGGCGTGGAAATAATGGAGGGTAAAGGACACAAAGATAATTTCAACCACACGCTGCAGGTGCTCGACAACGTGGCCGCACGCTCCGAAAACGAGTGGCTGCGATGGGCCGCCCTGTTGCACGACATAGCCAAGCCGACCACCAAACGCTACGACGAGCGCCTCGGCTGGACGTTCCACAACCACAACTTTATCGGCGAGAAAATGATTCCGCGCATCTTCAAGAAGATGAAGATGCCGCTCAACGAGAAGATGAAATACGTTGCCAAGATTGTAGGGTTGCACATGCGTCCGCAGAGTGTCGGCGAGGAGGGCGTTTCCGACTCTGGAGTGCGCCGTCTGATCACCGAGGCCGGAGCCGACCTCGACGACCTTATGATTCTTGCAGAGGCCGACATAACGTCGAAAAACCCGGCGAAGGTCCGCCGGCAGCTCGAGGGATTCGCCAAGCTACGCGACAGGATGGCCGAAATCGAATCGGCCGATGCTCTGCGCAATTGGAAGAATCCTGTCGATGGCAACGAAATAATGGAAAGGCTCGGTCTGCAACCCGGCCCTGAGATAGCCCGCATCAAAGATGCAGTGAAGGAGGCGATAATAGAAGGAAAAATCCCGTACGACCACGACGCTGCATGGGAGTACATTATGAATTTAGAATTTAGAATGTAGTCATTGTGGTGCGAACGAAGTGAGTACTACTTATTAATAATGTTGTCATTGTGGTGCGAACGAAGTGAGTACTACTTATTAAAAAAACAATAACCTTAAACGAGAACTTAAAAACGAAACAGCAGAACTAACACCTAAACTTTATAAATTATGTTCAAGAATCAACCGTCGGGACTTTACGTGCTCGCACTTGCCAACACGGGTGAACGCTTCGGCTACTACACGATGCTGGCAATCTTCCTATTCTTTCTCCAGGCAAAGTTCGGCTTCGACGCCACCTGGACAGGCCAGATATTCTCCATATTCCTGGCCCTCGTGTATTTCATGCCGGTTCTGGGCGGTTGGCTTGCTGACCGCTGGAGCTTCAACAAGTGTGTGCTTTCGGGCATCGCGGTGATGTTCGTGGGCTACGCCCTTATGTCAGCTCCGACACCGGTCCGCTCGAACACCTCGTTCATGATCCTTCTGGCGGCCCTGCTGCTCATAGCCACAGGTACGGGTCTGTTCAAGGGAAACCTTCAGGTTATGGTCGGCGACCTGTACAACAACAGCAAATATGGAGATAAGCGTGACTCAGCCTTCTCGCTTTTCTACATGGCCATCAACCTCGGCTCGATGTTCGCACCCGGTGCTGCCATCGCGCTTAAGAACATCGCTCTCAACAAGGCCGGTTTTCTGACCAACAACCCTATGGCGGCAACTGTAAGCAACTGGTGTCTCGACACCGATGGCTTCACCAATATGCCGACAAGCGGTGACACACTGCAGAGCATGACCGACTTCGCGGTGAAGAATGGCATGGAGCAGGGAGGCGACGTAGCAGCCTTCATGACAGGCTATCTGCAAAACTTCGCCGACCAGTGCTCAGTACATTTCGGCACACTGACAGAGTTCGCCAACGGCTACATCTCGGCCTTCTCTACCGGCTGTACCTACGCATTCTCGCTGGCATGTGCCTCACTCGTACTCAGCTTCCTGATCTACACCTTGGGACGCCGCACATACAAGCATATCATCACCGATGCTCCCAAGCAGGCCGATGGCAAGAAAGCAGTCGCCGCCAACAACGGTCCTGAGCTCACTCCGGCACAGACCAAGCAGCGCGTCGTGGCCCTCTTCCTCGTGTTCGCCGTAGTTATCTTCTTCTGGATGGTGTTCCACCAGAACGGCCAGACACTTACTGAATTTGCCAAGAGTTGCACCGCGCCCGAGTCTTCATCTTGGACCCGCATAGGCTTCAACCTCGGCGCACTCGCAGCCATTGCCGCCGCCGTCTACGCACTCTTCTCGATCTTCCAGTCGAAGACTGCCAAAGGCAGACTCACCAGCGGAGTTATCTTCGCCGCACTCGCAGGCATCACAATCTGGCTCTACTGCGGCATGCCGGCAACGTTGACCAACATCGACCCCGCCGCATATCAGCAGTTCAATCCATTCTTTGTAGTGGCACTCACACCGTTCTCGCTTGCTTTGTTCGGCTGGCTCAACAAAAAAGGGAAAGAGCCTTCGGCTCCGCGCAAGATCGGCTATGGTATGATTACTGCCGGCGTGGCATACCTCATTATGGTATTCGGTTCGCTGACACTCGTGGGTACCAACGGTGACGTTTCGTCGAACTGGCTCATCTCGACCTATCTGCTGCTGACATTCGCCGAACTTCTGCTCTCGCCTATGGGCATCTCGTTTGTCAGCAAAGTAGCTCCTCCGAAACTCAAGGGTGCCATGATGGGTGGATGGTTCGCAGCCACTGCTGTGGGCAACTACCTCGTGTCGATTCCGATGATGCTCTGGGGCAAGATTCCTGTGTGGACAATCTGGGTAATCCTGATTGCTCTCTGTCTGCTGTCAGCTGCATTTATCTTCTCTCAGATGAAGAAACTTGAGGCAGCAACCGGCGACGAACCGCAACCGGCTCTCGAAACTGTAGCCGAGGGCGAGAAAATAGCCGCCGAAGC
>N._albigula_661_foregut__coassemble_89_pt1 | contig 11960 bp, 7 predicted proteins | sample N__albigula_661_foregut__metabat2_high_PE_002 | metagenome-assembled genome bin N
GGTGTGTGCACTCTGTCTCGGAGCCGAGACTCCCGCCATACTCGGCTCGATTGCGGCCATTGCGGCGCTTGTGGTTTATGACCGGTTGTTTATACGACGCAAAGCCGAATGTCGGAAAGCGAAAGGGGAGGGATTGGTCGCCACGTTCAGGGCATGGAGCGTATATCTATTTATTCTATTGCTTATACTTCTGTCCGGCTCGTTATGTCCGCCGGTCAATAGTTTCCTGAAGACTCATGCGGTTTCTCAATTTGTTTGGCCGGTCATCGGGTCTACGTTCAAGTTCGGATGGCTTGGCAACGCGGCGTTGATGCTGTTTGTCGGCAGTGTGGCAGGAGGACTGGTGCAGGGATTGAGCTTCAGAAAACTCGCTGTGGTTATGGCCCGCACTATAGTTGGATTGCGTTATACCACCGTCACCATTGTTTCGTTGATAGCGCTTGCGTCGGTAATGAACAACAGTGGCATGATTTCGGCGATAGCCGTAGGTCTTGTGTCGGTTACCGGGTCGTTTTATCCGTTGTTTGCACCTCTTATCGGTGCGATAGGAACATTTGTGACCGGCAGCGACACATCATCCAATATCCTTTTCGGCAAACTGCAGGCAAATGTAGCCGAACAGTTAGGTATGCAAGGGACCATCGAATTTTGCGGACTTACGGGGCAGGAGTCTGACTGGCTTGCGGCTTCAAACACGGTTGGCGCCACCGGCGGCAAGATGATATCACCGCAGAGCATAGCGATAGCTACAGCCGCTTGCGACATGAAAGATGCCGACGATGCCATACTCCGCCGCGCCATCCCCTACGCGCTCCTCTACATCGCAATCTCCGGCCTGATTGTCTATTCCGCCACTCTCTGACAACTTCAAATTCATGCTGATTTCTGAAGATCAGTCATTTTTTATAATTATATCTTCTTACTTTTGGCTTTGTTACACAAATGTCAATATACTCATCTCTGAGTTTCTTTATGTGACGTAAAAGGTGGATAGGTTGCATACGCGGGCATCAGAATCGCATTGCGATTCTGATGCCCGCGCTGATTTTCAGCTGATTGACGCTGATTTCTTTATACAATCGCGACCTTGACAGGCTATCTTGACGCAGATGCAACTTGCGTTGCATAGAGCGGGCATCAGGCGGATGTCTGCCGAATGTATTATAACATTTTGTACTATCGGGTATTATTATTAAATTTGCTTAGTCATTCATAGGAAAGACTCAACATAAAGAACTAAATAAAAGAAGCGTTTTGCTTATCTTACTATTGAAAACGTAGGAAATTTTCAAATGCGAGTAAGAGATAGACAAAGCGGTTCTCACGCTACAGCGTGGGCTGCTATTCTCATATCTCACTCGCAAGGTTTCCTACGACCATCAATAGGAGATGTGGTAAATCAGCCCACGTTTCTATATCGTTAATGGTCAATTGGGCTGTAGGACCAAAAATAATTATGCTATATGAAATTTGAGCGCGTAATTGTCTTTATGATTAGCTTATTGGCTATGAGCTTGTCTTCTTTTGCACAGGGAAAAGTATCCTTATTTATTTATGGAGACATTGAAAATTCCGACAAATTTATTCTGGAGTCAAAAATCAGCGAACAGTTGTCCAAGCATGGGAGTGTCTCCTTGCTTTGCAGAACCCAAGATTATCAGGATATGCTTACTGATGAAATTGTTTTTCAAAACAGTGGCGAAGTCGATGGCAAGGAGATGTGTAAGTTGGGTAAAAAGTGGGGCGCAAGCTACATAATTGGTATTATGGCAGTGGAGACCAGAGGACTTATGGTGTTGACTTCTAAGTTGATTAATGTTGCAACTGGTGAAGAGCTTTTTACAATCAGTAATCATAAAGAGATAAAAAGACCTAATGATGTATTCTATTTAGGTACGCTTATGGGTACTAATATAAGTAGCAAGCTTAAAGGTATACATTTATAAATTGATAATTATGACTTGCAAATATATTCTGATATTCGTCTCAGTATTGTGTGGATACTTTTGCAATCTCAGTGCGCAAACTACATCAAATAATAAAATTTATGTCTCTGTTGTTGGAGATGCCGATGAGGGTTTCAAAAAAGTAATTCGTTCTGGTATCTCAAAAGGGTTAAGTTCTGATGGAGCTTATTCAGTAATAGAGCGTGCAGATGAATTTCGTTCTACTATGGAGGACGAAATTTCCTATCAAGAATCGGGATCGGTCAAGCAGACTGAGATAATAGAGACCGGAATTCAAATGGGTGCAGGTTTCGTTTTTGCTGTTGATGTTTCAAGTGTACTTGGTGAGCTTTTTGCAACCTCTCGCATAATTAACATTGAGAAGGCCAATGTTATTGCTTCAGATGAATATAGCCAAGCCATATCAGATATGGCATCCCTGCGTACGTTTGCAACAAAAATTACGAAAAATACCCTCGCTAAATTACCCAATAATGTTGCAAAACAAAAGCTTCAAGACCAAAAAAAGTTGCTTAATCGTTATTGCGAGTATACCCCTTACACGGAAATCGACTTTTATAATTTTTGGAGAGGAGATCGTCGCTGGCGGTTATCACTTGAAAGAGCAAAAGAAATTTTAAACGCCAGAAGGGCTTTAAACATGCCTCCTTTGGAAATTGTTTATGACATCAAACACATCAAAGATGAACGGGTTGACGATAGAGATGTTTACAGATATCTAAAAGTGAAATACTTGGATTTAGAAGGTATCCCTTCTGAGTGGACTACGTTGTTTTACATAAGTCCAAATTCTCATTTCTTTAGAGACTCTCAAAGAGGTAATGGTGCAATCAGGGAGTTCCTTTTTTGCTATCCTAAATATTAAGGCCGCAAATCATAACGGGATTTGTTGTGCACGTATATCCGCCTTGTATCTGCTCTATGCAACACAAGTTGCATCTGCGGTCGTGCAAATGTCATGCCGATTGTAGGTTGCAATATTGATCCGCGTTAACCCGCTAAAATCAGCGTGGCATGAATCACTTGGGATTCTTGCCCGCGTATGCTTGTTATCCTTAATAAATACATATTGTAAACAGCATGCTTCAGAGATAATCGCGCATTGTATTCGTATGCAACAGAATTCGCTGCAATAATATGAAAAAATAATAGGGGAGCATCGCTGCTGCGATGCTCCTCTATGTTGGTGTTGGGTCGACTTGCGATTACTTGCGGATGCCGAGTTCCTTCTTGGCGATGATTGCACGGTAACGGTTGATGTCCTTGCGAATCAGGTAGTCGAGAAGGCTGCGACGCTGGCCTACGAGAGCCTTAAGTGCGCGTGCAGTTGCGTAGTCTTTGTGATTCTCTTTGAGGTGCTCTGTCAGATGCTTGATGCGGACAGAGAAAAGAGCGATCTGGCTTTCGGGGCTACCGGTGTCGTTGGCGCCTGCTCCGTAAGTCTCGAAAATCTTGGCTTTTTCTTCTTTTGAAAGATGCATTGTTTTGAGAGTTTATAAAAGTTAATGATAAATGCCCCGGCGGTCAAGTCTTATAAGTCTTATTAAATCTTATTTGCTTGCCGTAGGGCGGCCTTTTGCCGGAAAAGCAGGCCTCCGATGCCGACGCTTTCGCATGGTTCTCTCATTCGGAGCAACTTTTCCTTGAAAAGCGATGCAAAATTACAAAATAATTTGGAAATCACAAAACTTTGCAGTAATTTTGCAGTCGCAATTATGCCGCGGAGGCCGATTAAGCTTTCCGAAGTCCGGAAACGCCTCACGGTGACACTAAAATTTTTATAAGCTACAAATGTACGCAATAGTAGAAATCAAAGGACAGCAGTTCAAAGCCGAAGAAGGCAAATTCCTGTATGTCCACCATCTCGGCGATGAAGTAAAAGAAGGCGATGCTGTAAGCTTCGACAAAGTGCTTCTTCTCGATGCCGACGGCGACGTTAAGGTCGGTGCACCTGCCGTGGAAGGTGTAAAAGTAGAGTGCGAAGTTATGCTCCCGCTCGTAAAAGGTGACAAGGTGATCGTTTTCAAGAAAAAACGTCGTAAAGGCTATCGCCGTCTCAACGGCCACCGCCAGCAGTTCACCAAAGTAATGATCAAAAAAATCGTAACCGCATAAAAACCAAAAAGAAATGGCACATAAAAAAGGTGTCGGTAGTTCTAAGAACGGCCGCGAATCAGAAAGTAAACGACTTGGAGTGAAAATTTTTGGTGGCTCGAACTGCAAAGCAGGTAACATCCTGAAGCGTCAGCGCGGAACGGTTCACCACCCCGGACTCAACGTCGGTATGGGCAAAGACCACACTCTCTTCGCTCTCATCGATGGCGTTGTTGTCTTCTCAACCGGTAAGGAGGGACGCAAGTTCATCAACGTGCAGCCCCACGCCGCAAACTAACGAAACTACATTCGACTCAACTTCAACAACCCTGAGGGTGCATCGCATAACGCGACGCACCCTTAGCCATTTCATGCCCTTGCATCACCAAAATTGTGTCCCGAAAGTAATGTATACCCGTTAGCGCGAAGCCTGTCGGGTGCAAAAACACAGTTTTTATTAACATTGCGTTAACATTATCGGCACTTGTTTGTTTGATAAGATAAAAAAACGTTAAATTTGTGTTCCAATTGAACCTGACCAATGCCCGATACCTCCGATAATAAAGATTATGACGTAAAGGACCAACCTAAATCTCCGGCCGTCAAAAAGAAAACACACCTTATCAAACCAACATGGTTGCGTCGCACTCTCAAGACGCTGATGTGGGTTATGATTGTAGTGCTACTCATGCCCGTGCTGCTCTACATTCCGTTTGTGCAGGATGCGGTTGTGAAAATTGCCGAAAATGTGGTGCACAAGAGTACCGGTATGGATGTCTCCATAGGAAAGTTCCGCCTCAAATTTCCTCTCGATGTCAATCTCCGCGATGTCTATGTGGTTGAAGCATCAGGCGACACAATGGTTCGCGCCCGGGATGTGATTGCCGATGTTAAACTCCTGCCACTTCTGAAACTCGACGTGCAGCTGAACCGTCTCGAACTTCTCGACGGATATTACCGTATGCTTTCACCCGACTCTTCAATGCTGCTCAAAGTCAATGCCGGGCGACTTGAAGTCGATGACAACAGCTCGTTCAATCTCAATGATTCCCACTTGATTCTTAACTCCACGCAGCTCGAAGACGGTGCACTGTCGCTATATATGGATGTGTGGAAAAAGCAACCGACTCCCCCCGACACAGCAAGTTCGACCTCCAAACCCTTTGTGATAGAAGCCAGGAACCTCGACCTTAAGAACTTCAAGTTTGCAATGTCGATGCTCCCCACAATCGATACGCTCGATGTGGCCGTAAAACAGATTGCCATCAAGAATGCCAAGGTTGACCTCGGCGAGAATCTGGTGCGTTGGGGACTTGCATCGATTGACAACGGCAACTTCACCTATCTGGCTCCGACTCCCGAATACGTAAAGACTCATCCGGCACCACCATCGGAGCCTTCAACAGGTCCCCCCATGCGTATCATGGGTGATAGCATCTCCGTGGCAAATCTCAGTGCTCTCTATGGCATCAAAGATGCTGAACCTCAGCCCGGATTCGATGCGAATTATCTGAAATTCACAGATGTGAATATCGGTATGCGCGATTTCTACAACGAGTCATCGACCGTGAAGCTGCCTTTGACCAAACTGCAGGCACGCGAACGTTGCGGATTGACTGTCACATCGGGTCGTGGCACCGTGCAAATCGATTCTGTTGGACTCGATATAAAGAAGCTGGCGGTGACTACGCTCTATTCAAGAATTAATGCCACAGCCAACGTGCCTTTTGCCATGATGAGTCTGGACGAAACCTCACCGATGAGTGCCGATGTGTCCGGACGTATCGGCGTGCCCGATGTAGAGGCGTTCATGCCGGCGCTCAAGGAGTATACCAAGATGGTGCCGGGACGCAAGCCGCTCGACTTTGCCCTCGATGCAAAGGGATCGCTCGCCGACCTCGTGGTGAAACGTCTCGACGCAGCAATGTCGGGTGTGGTCAAACTGAACGCCTCGGGTAGCGTCAAGAAACCTCTGGACTACAAAAACATGGTGGCCGACCTTGCCTTCGACGGCGAACTGAGCGATCCTGCAGTTGCCGATAAATTGATAGGCGTCCCGGATCTGAGCCTCCCGGCATTTACAATCAAAGGTAATGCCAACGCCCGTGGACTCAATTACGGTGCAGACTTCAAACTGCTGAGCGATGCCGGGGATGTAGATGCCGTTGGCCACGTGGCCCTCACTCCCGAAAATTATTCGGCCGACGTCCATACTGTCGGTCTCGATGTGGGTCGATTTGCACCCTCGACCGGAATAGGCCGAGTCACGGCACATATCGATGCGCATGGACGCGGATTCAATCCGCTTAGCGGTACTGCCGTGACCGATGCAATCATCAATGTGTCGTCAATCGAGTATAACAAGCGTATGCTGCAAGATATCCGTCTGGCTCTCATACTCGCCAATAATGGAGACTTCACTCTCCAGACCTCGTCGGCAAATCCGGGACTCGATTTTGACCTGCATGGCGACGGAACCATTCACAAGGATGACTACACATTTGACATAGCGGCAAACCTTCGCGATGTCAACTTGCAGACAATAGGAATTGTCGACAGCACATGCTATGGTTCAGGAATCCTGACTCTTAAAGGTAACGTGCAGCCCGGAAAACAGATATACGATGCTGACATCAACGCGAATGCGTTGGAGTGGCATTACGGCCGGGAATATCTACACCTGCCCGATGGCATAGCGGCCTCTCTGCAGGCCGATCCTATCTCAACAGAGCTTCATGTCAACACTCTGCTGACAAAAATCGACTTCAATAGTGATGCCTCGATCGACAAGCTTGCCAAAGACTTCAGCAGGGTGGGTGAGGTCGTAGCCGCGCAAATAAAAGAGAAGAATGTGAATTTCGAGCAGATAAATGCCGAACTTCCACATTTCACGCTCCGCCTCGATGCCTCCGGCCATGGACTTCTGGACCAGCTGTTGTCATCTTACGGCATGCGGCTCGATACCATCAGTGCTGATATATCCAAAGACTCACTTATAAGCGGACAGATAGCGGCGCTCAACTTCAGGTCTCCATCGCTCGCGCTCGACACCATGACCCTCAACCTCAAGCAGCGCGGCGGACTTCTTGATTACAAGGCGCATCTCGGCAACCGTAAGGGCACACTCGATGAGTTTGCCAAGGTGAACCTCAACGGATATATCGGCTCGAACCGTGTCAGCGCCTTCCTGAACCAGTGGAACATCAAGGGTGAGCAGGGATATCGCATCGGTCTTACGGCAGCCATGCAGGACTCTGTGGTGACGACACACATCACACCTCTCAAATCTACAATTGCGTATCTGCCCTGGACATTCAACGACGACAACTATATCGACTTCAATCTTCTCAGCAAGCACATTGCGGCCAATCTCAAGGCGTCGAGTTCGGAGAGCAGCATCCTGGCCCGTACCCAACCCACGGCCGACGGGCGCGAGGAGCTGTATGTCAACATAGATAATCTCCACATTCAGGACTTCCTGCGTATGTGGGCACTTGCTCCGCAGATGACCGGCGATCTCAATGCCGATATGCATGTCAAGTATGACAACAGCAGATTCTCGGGCAACGGTACTGTCGGACTGAAGAACTTTGTTTACGAAAAAATTAAGGTGGGCGATTTCGACCTCAATCTCGATGCCGGTTATGGTCTCGATGGCAGTACAGATGTCAACGCAGCGCTGCTTATCAACGGAGAGCCATCGCTGTCGGCCTATGCCAATCTGAAACCTTCTGACGCGGGTCTCGCTCCTGACTCTGTCGGCCTGTCGCTGACACGATTCCCTCTCAAGATTGCTAACCCGTTTGTCGGTAAAACAATGACTCTCAACGGATATGTGAATGGCCATATGCGTATGGACGGAACATTTGCAGACCCGATTCTGAACGGCTCTATATCGTTAGACTCCGTATCGGCCCACGTGCCGATGGTGGGTGCTAACCTGACGTTCGGCAAGGATGTGCTGTCGGTGGAGGATAATGTAGTGAGCATACCCAATTTCGAGATATTTGGAGCCAATAATAATCCGCTTACACTGAACGGCTCGGTCAATGCCCGAAAATTTTCCGACATATCTGTCGATCTCACTGCCAAAGCTGCTAACATGCAGCTCATCAAGAGTGATAAGCGCTCGCGCGACGATCTCTATGGCAAGGTGTTCGTAAACTTAGGGGCAACCGTAAAAGGCCCGCTTCGTGCACTGGATATCAATGGCGACGTGAACATTCTGGGCACAACCGACGCTACCTACCGAATCAACATGGATCCGGCGGAACTGAACGCCCAGCAGGATCAGGATGTGGTGCGTTTCGTAAATTTCAACGATACAACGCAGGTGATCAAAGCGGATTCAGTTGAACAGTCGTCGGTCAACATGCGTGTCAACGCAAATCTGACAATCTCGCCCGGAGCTCATTTCGAGGTGCTCCTTTCGAACAATGGTACCGACAAGGTTGAACTCGACCCGACTGCAAATCTCAACTACTCTCAAAACTTCATGGGAGACATGTCGCTCACCGGTGTGCTGACACTCGGAAACGGTTACGTGCGTTATGCGATTCCGGTGGCGGGCGAAAAACTCTTCACATTCGACCCCTCAAGCACTATAACGTGGAACGGCGATGTGATGAACCCGACGCTCAATGTGATGGCAACCGATGAGGTCAAGGCAAATGTGACGAGTGGAAACAACTCCCGTCTTGTCAACTTCCTTGTGAGCGTGAACGCCACAAATACGCTCAAGAATCTGAAGGCAAGTTTCAATCTGACGACCAACGATGACCTTTCCATTCAGAATGAGCTGCAATCCATGAGTGCGGACCAGCGCCAGACTCAGGCGATGAACCTGCTGCTCTATGGCCAGTATACCGGCCAGAACACCAAGGCAAGCGCTGCGAGTGGCAACTTGCTGTACAGCATTCTCGAATCGCAGCTTAACTCATGGGCCGCGAAGAATATCCGCGGTGTGGATTTGACTTTCGGTGTAAATCAGTACGACAAGATGACCAACGGTGTGTCCAACACCGAGACAAGCTACAGCTATCAGGTGTCGAAGTCGCTTTTCAACAACCGCTTTAAAATTGTGGTGGGAGGTAACTATTCGACTGATTCGGCCGACGACGAGATTGCAGACAATCTTGTGAGCGATGTAGCTTTCGAATACATCATCAAGCAGACACAGACAACCAATATGTCGGTAAAACTTTTCCGCCACATTGGCTATGAGAGTATACTCGAAGGTGAAATCACCGAGATGGGTGGTGCATTTGTATATAAGCATCGTCTCGGTGACTTCAGAAACATATTCCGCAAGCATCGCCGCAAAAGTCAGCGTGAACGTGCAAGTCTCGACAGCGTCTTCAACGCCGTAACCTCACGACGCGACAGCGCCTCGATTGTACCCGACTCCGTACTGAAAATGAAGAAAAATTATGAGTAAAAGACCTCAACATATTTCACTGCTCGCGTCGATGCTCTGCATGGCCGTGCCATTGGCGCTCCTTATTTTCGCATCCTGCTCGACCACCAAAAAGATTCCCGAAGGCGAGATGCTATATAACGGCATGAAGGTAAAATACAACCTGCCCGAAGGTGACAAACTTCCGGGCGGTGTGAAGTCGGAAATCACCCAGACAGTGAATGTGCGTCCCAATAACCCATTTCCACTGCTGAAACCTTACCGTCGCATGCCGTTTCCGCTTGGCTTATGGGTATACAACAACTGGAGCGACTCGTCGCGAGGGCTTAAAGGCTGGATTTACCGCAAACTCGTGGAGGAGCCTGTGCTCGTCAGCGATGTGCGGCCCGACCAGCGTCTCAAGGTCATGAAGTCGGTGCTCGATAACAACGGATACTTCGAATCTACGGTCAATTACGAAGTGGAACCTAAGAAGAATCCTAAAATAGCAAATGTCAGGTATACTGTCAATACCGGAAATCCGTATCTTCTCGACAGCATCATATTCTTCAACAATCCCAAGAATCAGTTGATGAAGTTTATTGATTCGATAGGCCGTCGCAGCACATATCTTGTCGATGGCTCGCAGTTCTGCGTCGATTCACTGTCGGCTGAGAGGGTCAGAATCGCCAACTGGCTCCGTAACCGCGGATATTACTATTTCCGTCCTGAGTATATCGAGTTTTTAGCTGACAGTCTGATACGTGACGAGCGCATCGCATTGAAGTTGTCGCTCGCGGAGAATATGCCCGACCTGGCAAAGCGGCGTTTCCGGACTGGCAACATACAGACCACAGTTCTGCGACGCACCACAAAGTTTGCCGGCTATCCCGATACCATTCAGACCGACAAAGGAGAAGTCATAGTGATGCGCCCTGCCAACCTGCGCAAGCATCTGATACCCTCCTGCATCACATTCCGAGAGGGACGTTATTTCTCAGTGCGCGATATGGACCGGACCCAGACGCGGCTTTCCCGCCTCGGAATATTCGGTAATATCAATATTCAGCCGATTCCGGTCGATACCAATCCTGAACACGCCACGCTTGATGTCTTCATAACATGTCAGTTCGAACGTCCGGTTGAGGCTTCGGTCGAAGCGAACCTGACTTCGAAATCGAACTCATATCTCGGCCCGGGTCTGATTTTGGGGCTTACGAACAACAATCTGTTCGGTGGCGCCGAACGTCTCAGCCTTCAGCTCTCCGGCAGCTATGAGTGGCAGACAGGCCGCAAGAGAAGCTCCGTGTTCAACAGCTATGAATTCGGTGTGCAGGCTTCGCTGCAGTTCCCAAGACTGCTCGCACCGAAATTTATAAAACGAACCAATTCGGAACTCAACTGGACAAACATAAGCCTCAATGGTAACATTCTGAACCGTCCGCACTATTTCCGCATTTGCGAAGTGGGCGCCGGCATTTCATACGAATGGAATTTTAACCGGCACGTATCGCATCAGTTCACGCCGTTCAAGCTGACTTACACCAAGCTGATGCGAACCACCCATGCTTTCGATTCGATTATGAATGAAAATCCTGCCGTGGCGCTCAGTTTCGAGAGTCAGTTCATTCCGGAGTTGAGTTATACCTACAATTATAGCCGATGGCTCGAACGTTCCCAAATCAACGGTTTTAACTTCACAGCAACGGTTAAGGAGGCCGGCAACCTGTTCTGGGGTATCTGGCGTGCATGCGGAGTCAAGGGTGAAAAGGAACTTTTCGGCATGCCGTTCTCGCAGTTTGTCAAAGCTCAAGCGCAACTTGTGTACTCGCGACGGCTGATACGCGGCAAAAATCAGTGGCTTGTGTCGAGGATACTGATAGGCGCCGAACACGCCTACGGCAACTCCTCGCAGGTGCCCTATGCCGAGCAGTTCTATATCGGTGGAGCCAACTCCATCAGAGCGTTCACGGTGCGCTCGCTCGGCCCCGGATCATATCGTGCCCCGCAGTCGCAACGAAATGGCTACTTCGACCAGACCGGTACCTTTAAGCTTGAGCTCAACTCCGAATACCGCTTCCCGATTTATCGCATACTGCATGGTGCGGCTTTCGTCGATGCCGGCAATATCTGGTTGCTCAAGAACGACCCGCTTCGTCCCGGCGGACAGTTGAAACCCAATACTTTCCTGCGCGACATTGCACTTGGAACCGGCTTCGGTCTGCGTGTGGATATCGGCATGATGGTGATTCGTGCCGACCTCGGTTACGGACTGCATGCACCATACAAGACTGATAAAACCGGATACTTCAACATCCGTCCCAAAGACGCACTTGCGTTCCATCTGGCCATCGGCTACCCGTTCTGACAAATGTAGCGGTTGGATATCAGGTGGAAGGCAATAATAATAACACAGTTACGCGGATATGAAACGGCTATCGAAAGAGGAGCGGCTCGGAGCCGCCACACTGGCAGCAGTCGTTGTGCTTGTCACCGTGGGTGCG
>N._albigula_661_foregut__coassemble_90_pt1 | contig 11959 bp, 10 predicted proteins | sample N__albigula_661_foregut__metabat2_high_PE_002 | metagenome-assembled genome bin N
TTTACAAAAAAGATGAGTTTTTAACATTTGAGAATAAGTTTAAATGAGTTCATAAACAAGATATTCTCGATGATCAGTCGTTGAGCCAGCTGCGAAGTGTCAATGCGCTTTGCTCACCGTCAACCTCGATTTCCATGAGGACAGATTCGTTGCGCCAGAATTCCTCAAGTTTATCCTTCAGTTCTTCTTCACTCTCCACGCGCAGATATTTCCAGCCATATGCTTCGGCGAGTCTTGAGACCGGAACCTGCGGGTCAGCACAGAAGAATTCATCGCGCACATCAAGGTCGCGGGTAGTCGGGATGAAACGAAAAATTCCGCCTCCGCCGTTATTGACCACAACAATCTTCAGGTCGCCGCCGAGACGTTTCAGGTTCATAATCTCGGGGCAGTATGCAAATGACATGTCACCGGTAACGAGCAGAGTCGGACCGCTATATGCCATTGCGGCGCCTAATGCCGTGGCGTTGGTGCCGTCAATGCCTGAAACTCCACGGTTGCAATAACATGCGTGTGGCAGCTTGTCAATCAGAATCTGCGCATATCGCACGCAAGTGCCGTTCGATAAAAAGAGATTGCAATTCTCCGGCATAGAACTGAAAACAGCGTTGAGCGCCGTCAGTTCAGTGTATGGTATGCCCTCGATGCGCTCTTGGTTGGCGGTCCATATGCGGTCTCTTACCGCTTGCCAACTGTCGCGGTAGGTGGAGGCCTCGTATTCAAATCGTCCGTTGCGGCGGCAATGGCGTATCATCCTGCCCACGCCGCTGAAAAAATTGGCGGGAGAAACTTCGATGTGTGTAGAAAGGTGCTGCAGACAATCTACCGACACATCCGTGTCGCCCAGAGTCCAATGGTCGGTATTCGGACTTCTTCGCAGATACTCCTTTAGCTTCCGCGAAATCAGTGCACCACCAATTGTGATAACCACATCGGGTCGCAGCGATTCCAGCTCATCGGCGGTCATCGCTGTCAGCAGCGAGTCAACCATGTATGTGTGGCCATCGATGTGAATATTCGAGATGGTCTCGGACAACAATGTCACATTGTCTAATTGCATAAAAGTCTGGAGCGCCTTCTGCAATTTATGGTCGGGAGGCATGAAGCCGGCCACAACCATTACCTTCAGGCTGTTGAGACGTGTGGCAAATTCAAGAGCCTGATTGATAGGCAGCGGGTAATTCGGAACGTAGTTGCGGATTATTCTCGGTTTGCCGGGAATATAAGGTTTGGTCCGGTTGAGCGGGTTGCCGAACTGCATATTGATATGCACAGGCCCCGGCTGGCCCGATGTGGCGGTGATAACGGCCTCGTTGGCAACGCGGTTCACAAACCATTCGCGTTCGCTCTTGTAGCTTGGATTTGCACAGGGTGTTGACATGCCCGTTTCGGCGTAGATATCATAGCTGCGTTTCACGATATTGGCAAGCGCACCCGGTTGGCGAAGAGTCTGCGAATCATCCTGATCGATCCATTGGGCCGGACGGTCGGCGGTGATGACAATCAACGGCACTTTCTGATAAAAAGCCTCGGCCACTGCGGGAGCGTAATTATACAAGGCAGTTCCCGAAGTGCATGCCAACGCCACCGGCTTGCGGCTAACCAGTCCGATGCCCAATGCCACAAATGCTGCGGTGCGCTCATCGGTGATTACATGCTTGCGCAGTTCGCAACGCGCCGATGCCGCAATCAGCAGGGGTGCATTCCGGCTGCCGGGCGAGAGCACGATAGTCTCGACGCCGTGGGCAATCAGCACATCGAGAAGTTCGCGGCTGTTGGCGTTTGCCGTGTCGGGATAGGGCGACAGTTGGGTTTCCGAATCGATTACGTCATCTTCCATAGGTTAGCCTTGCATAGTTAGTGTGCGGTTCTTCACTTACTTACCTCCGGTTTGCGGAATTCAACAGGATGGTAGCCGAGCAGAAAAGCTGATGTGTCCATCCGCTTTTTGCCGGCAGGCTGCAATGCCACAATCTCGAGCCACTCGTCGGCGGTGGCTATCTCGAGTCGATGTTTATCAATGTTTACCGTTCCCGGCTCCGCATCGGCCACAGCCCGACCTGTCAGTCTGGTTTCATATATCTTGGCGGTAAATTCTTTGTCATTGGCATCAATCACCGAGGCAAACGCCGCCGGATAGGGAGATAGTCCCCGCACCTGATTGTGTATTTCCAGCGCAGGTCGGTTCCAGTCGATAGCGCAATCTTCCTTGAAAATCTTTGGCGCAGCCACAAATTCACCATCGGGTTGAGGCCGAGTGGTCAATGTGCCGTCGGCAATTGCCCTCACGGTGCTCTCCACCATGTCGGCGCCCATCAGCATCAGTCGGTCATGTATGGTGCCGGCATTGTCCTCATCGGTTATCGGCGTTGAACGCTGTTCTATCATGTCGCCCGTGTCTATGGCGTGTTGCAAAAAGAAAGTGGTGATACCGGTTTCGGTCTCACCGTTCATTATCGCGCGGTTTATAGGCGCGGCACCGCGATATTTCGGCAGCAGACTGCCATGCAGGTTGAACGTGCCGAGCCGTGGCATCTGCCACACAACCTCAGGCAACATCCTGAATGCTATCACGATAAACAGGTCAGCGTTGATTTCGCGCAGCGTATCAACAAAATCCGGACTCTTTAGCTTTTCGGGCTGAAGCACACGCAATCCATGCTCCTCGGCATAAACCTTTACGTCACTTTTCAGCAGTTTATGTCCGCGGCCGGCTATCTTGTCCGGCATTGTCACAACTGCGGCTATATCATAACCATCATTTACCAGACGGTCGAGACTCGCCACTGCAAATTCAGGAGTTCCAAAAAATACTATCTTCATCTAAATTATTTTCAATTAATTATAGTGAAAATATGGTTTGTCAAATTTCAAATCTATTTCACCGATAAACAACATTCCACATTCAACATTCCACATTCCACATTCAACATCAGTCTTCAGTGAAGTGCTTGAGCACCCTGCGGTATGAATTGAATATCTTCGACTTGGAGACAAATCCCACGTAGTGGCCCTCGGAGTCGATCACCGGCAGATTCCATGCGTTTGTCTTGTCGAATATCTCCATCACCTTGTCCATTGGCATATTCAACTCTATGGTAGCCGGCACGGCAGCCATAAACCGAGAAACGTGCATCTTGTTGTAAAGGTCCGTGCGGAACATGATGTTACGTATGTCATCGAGAAGCACCACACCTTTCAGCTTGCGCTCTGCGTCGATAACCGGGAAAAGGTTTCGGTTCGACACCGAGATGACATCGACCATCTGCTTGAGGCTCATTTCCGGATTTACCTCCTTGAAGTCTGTCTCGATCACATTGTCGATTTTGAGCAGTGTCAGAACGGCCTTGTCTTTCTGGTGAGTCACAAGATCACCGGCTTGTGCGAGACGCATGGTGTAGATGCTGTAGGGAGTGAAGCATTGGATGGTGAAGTAGGCGAGTGCCGACACAATCAGCAGCGGCAGGAACAGGTCGTAGCCTCCGGTCATCTCGGCCGTAAGGAAGATTGCCATCAGAGGCGCGTGCATTACTCCCGACATCACACCGGCCATGCCCATGAGTGTGAAATTCTTCTGCGACAGTTCTATGCCAAGATCCAGATTATTGACGATAAAGGCAAACAGGAAGCCCGTCAGTGCGCCCACAAACAGCGACGGAGCGAATGTTCCTCCCACACCGCCGGCGCCGTTGGTGGCAGATGTGGCAAAAGCCTTCATCATCGTAATGGCGCCGATGAAGAGAACTAAGAACCAGACTTCGTTGCGGTCCACGTAGAAGAATGTGCCGTTGACCACGGCACCGACGTCACCGTCGAGCAGGTCGTTGATGGCTCCGTAACCTTCGCCGTAGAGCGGCGGAAAGAGAAACACAAGGCAGGCAATCAATGCGCCGCCGAGTATGATTTTGACCCACTGGAATTTCAGCCGCTTGAACATCGATTCCATCATGAACATCACCTTGGTGAAGTAGAACGACATCAGTCCGCACACCACTCCGAGCGCAATGGTCCAGGGTATGCGGCTCGTCAGGAAGGGTTCGCTCTGCGAGAAAAAGAACTCCGCACTGTAGCCCTCAAGCACATAGGCCACAGTGGCACCGGCTATCGACGAGAGCAGCAGCGGCATGACCGTCATGCCTGTCAGATCGATCATCAGCACCTCGAGTGTGAAAAGCATGCCTGCTATCGGCGCGCGGAAGATTCCGGCTATTCCCGCCGCAGCGCCGCAGCCCACAAGTATCATCAGTATCTTGGGCGACATGCGGAATGCCTGACCTACGTTCGAGCCTATAGCCGCTCCTGTAAATACGATCGGACCCTCGGCTCCGACAGATCCACCGAAGCCTATAGTTATCGACGATGCCACCAGCGAGGCGTAGGTGTTGCGCATCTTCAGACGCGACTTGCGCCGGGATATCGCGTACAGCACGCGTGTGACGCCGTGCGATATGTTGTCTTTGACCACATAGCGTACAAACAGCACTGTCAGCAAGATGCCGACCACCGGATAGACCAGATAGAGCCAGTTGGCATTGGTCGTGCTGAAGTGTGATGTCAGCCCCGTCGCTATCAGATGAATAAGATATTTCAGCAACTGGGCTGCAACTCCGCAGATAATGCCGACTATAAGCGACAGGAGTATCAGGAAATTACGCTCCTTGATATGGTGCTCGCGCCATATCACAAACTTCATCCACAGGTCGGTAAATTTATTATGTGTCTCTTTATATGCCATAACATATCATACGCCTACGCCTTTGAGAACGGTGCGTATCGTGTAAATCATGATTTTTATGTCGTTAGATATCGACATGTTGTTTAAATATATCAGGTCGTATTTCGAACGTCCCACCATTTCCTGTATGCTCGATGCGTAGCCATATTTTACCATGCCCCAGCTTGTTATACCCGGACGCACCTGGAATATCAGACCATAATAGGGCGCCTTCTTGATAATCTGGCCGATGAAGTACTCACGTTCGGGTCGCGGACCGACAAGCGACATGTCTCCCTTGATGACATTCCAGAATTGTGGCAGTTCGTCGAGTCTGTATTTACGCATTATCCGCCCGAATGGCGTGATGCGGTTGTCGCCATCGTTCGACAGACATGGCCCGTTGGCCTCAGCATCTTCGTACATCGAACGAAATTTGTAGATAGTGAAAGGCTTGTAGCCTTTGCCTATACGTTCCTGACGGTAGATTACTGGCCCGCGCGATCCTTTCTTGACCAGAAACGCCGTGACTGCAAGCACCGGACTCAGTATCAACAGACCCACCACTGACGCCGCTACATCGAACGAACGCTTGACATTCTTCTGAAACTCCGAGATTCTCGGCGACGTCAGGTCGATGAACGGTATGCCTAAAATGTCGTTCAGGCGTATGTTGGCCGTTACATACGACAGTGTGTCGGGAGCTATCTTCACAGGAATGCCGAGTGGAAACAGGCGGTCCAGAATGGCCATGATCTGTGAGTCGCGGCTCACTTCCGGATTCAGGATTATCTGGTCTATGCTGTAGTTCCGGCATACCTCTTCAAGTCGGTCGATCGGCCAAACCTGCATACCGTCTTCAACATCATGCTCACGGGGCAGACGTATGAAGCCAATCACATCGTAAGCCCATATCGAACCCGCCTCGGTGAGGCGACGGTAGGTTTCGCGGCTGCTTTGTGAATTGCCTATTATCAAGGTGCGGTAAATCCAATGCCGTTTGCGCAGATTGCTGATTACCAGTCCGGTGTTTATCAGTCGTCCTGAGTAGATGGTCCCGAACATTATCAGGAACAGGGTCAGTAGCACAGCGTAGTCACGACTCTTGAATCCCGTTGAATCATTAATCAGCAATATCAGGTAAATCAGCAAAGTCGAGGCAAATACCGACCAGAATGTCACATTGAATTCCTCTACGCGCGATTTGTTGAAAGGCCGGTTGTAGTATCCCGACAACCAGAGGACTCCCATCAGACACACCGGGACGATAATCTGCTCCACAATCAGTTTCTGGTTGCATAGAAAACCGGCCAGGTCATATCCGCTGATGTTGAGCGCGTAAAACCTGTATATGTTGAAGACCAGAAAGGACAATGATATCATCACGAAGTCTGTTATAGCATACTTCGCGCGTTGAGCATTGACTGAAAAGTTCCTTCCGATCATCGGGTTCTGATTTAGAATTTAGAATTTAGGGAGGTGGCTCTCTTTCGACGTTAACGCTATCTGATGACTTTCACCACACCTGAGTCACTGACTTTTATGATGTCGCTCGATTTGTGTGGCGACATATCGTTGCGCCGGTAGTTCACCACATAGTCCACACCGTTCTTGATGGCATCATCAATTTCGGCAAAGGTCTTTGGAGTTTTCTGTCCGGAGATGTTGGCTGATGTCGACACAATCGGTCGCCGCAGCCGTTGGCACAGGGTTTTGCTGAAGAGCTCGTCGGTTATTCGAATGCCCAGCGAGCCATCTTCCGCCAAGAGTTCGGGGGCCACGCCAATCGGGTGGTCATAAATTATGGTGAGCGGGCGCACGGCAGCCTCGATCAGCATCCATGCCGCATCGGGCACTGTCCGGACAGTTCGTTGCAATTCTCCCTCTGATCCCACTAATACAAGCATCGACTTCGAATCTACACGCTGCTTCAGCTCATATATCTTTTTGACAGCCTCGGAGTTTGTGGCATCGCAGCCGATGCCCCATACGGTGTCGGTAGGGTATAGCACTATGCCACCATCTTTCATCACCTCGACGGCCTTGGCCATATCGGCCGCTTCATATCTTTCAACTGTTCTTCCAGCTTCCATCTTTAATACTCAGAACTTCAACATTCAACATTCAACATTCTCAACATTGTCAACATTCAACATTCTCAACATTCAACATTGATCTTTGCGTCGCTCGGCATGCGCCAGTCGCCGCGTGGCGACAGGCAGATGCTGCCTGCTTTTACGCCGTCGGGCATACATGAGCGCTTGAACTGTTGGTTCATGAACCGACGGTAATAAGTTTTCAACCATTTGCCGATGGTGTCTTCATCATATTTATCTTCAAAGGCCTTTACAGCCATGCGCAGAATCTTGTGCGGTTCGAGGCCGTAGCGCAGCATGTGGTACATGAAGAAGTCGTGCAGTTCGTACGGACCCACCAGGTCTTCAGTCTTTTGTTCGATATTGTCGTCGGCAGTTGGCGGCAACAGTTCCGGGCTGATCGGCGTGTCGATTATATCTTTCAGCACGTCGGCAAGTGCCTGATTTCCCGAGTTTGCGGCGTGAACAGCATATCCGTCTACAAGATACTTCACAAGTGTCTTAGGTATCGAGGCGTTGACACCATACATCGACATCTGGTCGCCGTTATAGGTGCACCATCCGAGTGCTAACTCGGACAAGTCTCCGGTGCCTATCACTATTCCTCCGGCCTGGTTGGCGATGTCCATCAGAATCTGGGTGCGTTCGCGGGCCTGCGAGTTCTCATAGGTCACGTCGCGGACCTCCGGATCGTGGTCAATATCTTTGAAGTGCTGTTCGACTGCTTTGCCTATCGGAATCTCGCGCTGAGTCACTCCTAAAAGGTCCATCAGTTTGGAGGCGTTGCTCTTGGTACGGTCGGTCGTGCCGAATCCGGGCATCGTAACTCCAATTATGCCCTTGCGGTCGTAGCCCAACATGTCGAAAGCCTTGGCGGTGACCAGCAGCGCAAGTGTGGAGTCGAGACCACCCGATATGCCAACCACCGCGTGGCGGCAGTTGATGGCGCGCAGACGTGTCATAAGTCCCCATGCCTGTATCGACGAGATCTCGTCGCAACGCTCGGCCATGGCTTCAGGATTCTCGTCGAGAAACGGATGTGCTTTTATCTTACGGTATTTGAAGTCGTAGTCTGAGTTGTAAATGACCCTATGCTTCTCATAACCATCACAATTTTCGAAAGGCTTCTTACTGCGGGCATCGTCCTTGACATAAATCGTGCGATATTTCGTTGCATTTCCCTCCTCGTGGAATGTGCCGAAATGCCGGCGGTCATGCCTGAGCGTATCGATGTCTATGTCAGCAATGACATATTTGCAACCCACCTCGAATCGTTTGCTCTCGGCCAGCAGTGTGCCGTTTTCGGCTATGATGCAATTGCCGGCAAATGCCAGGTCGGTCGACGACTCGCCCGGGCCGGCCGATGCGTACACGTAGCCGCACCGGCAGCGCGCCGACTGGTTGCGAATCAGGTCCACCAAGTATCGGTGCTTGCCAATCAGCTCGTTGCTGGCCGACAGATTGAAGATGATGTCGGCGCCACCCATGGCCAGGTTGGAACTTGGCGGGATTGGAACCCACAAATCTTCGCAAAGCTCGATGCCGAACTTGCAGTCGTCTAAAGTGAATATGAGGTCAGTGCCAAACACCACCGCATCATACCATCCATAGATGTCGGTTGTATCGATTTGCCCGGTTGTGGCTTTGCCGCTTTCAAACCAACGTTTCTCATAGAATTCTCCGTAGTTGGGCAGGTATGACTTGGGAACAATGCCGCATATCTCGCCGCACTGTATCACCACTGCACAGTTGTACAGTCGGTTGTCGCGCTCAATGGGGGCTCCCACTATCACGCAGCAATGCTTTTTCTCGGTCGCTTTTATTATCTCTGACAGTCCTTCGCGTGCCTGACGCAGCAGAAGCGACTGGCCGAACAGGTCTGCACACGTGTAGCCCGTGACAGACAGTTCCGGAAAAACTGCCACATCGATTCGCTCAGAGGTGCAAATCTTCAGGCAGTCGATAATCCCTGCCACGTTCGATTTGACATCTCCGGGCTTAACCTCGGGCGAGAACGCCGCCACTCTTACATATCCTAAATTGTTCATTTGCCTTTTCTATGCGAATATTTATGGGTTCATGCGCAGGCCTTGACTTCGGGCCACATTGCTTTACAAGACAAAAATAATAAAAACTTTTTACAAAAATTGATTGTTCACTATGTAAAATACGTAATCTTTCACAATTTTTCCGCACTTTTAAGGTTGAAAAGATATCACACATCCAGACTATGAAAAAACTGACAAACATTGCGCTGGCTGCTTCGGCGCTGTTTATGCTGGCAATTCCGGCAACATCGCAGGCATCCTCGCTCTATAAAGGGGAGAAAACACTGGGTATCACCGGTGGTTTTGCCACACATAACCACAGCGGCTATGCCGGCGCATATTTTCAGTACACGTTTGTTCCACACGTGCGCATTGCGCCCGAAATTGACTATGTGTTCCGTCGTCACGACAGTTCTGCGGTCAAGATAGATTGTGATGTGCAATTTCCGTTCCGTCTGGCCCGCGGATTTAATATCTATCCGCTTGCAGGTCTGGCATTCAACGCCTGGTCCAACACCGGGGCTCGCAACGAGTGCCGCGTCGGTGGTAATGTCGGTGCCGGTTTCGATCTTTACATGACCAGCAATCTTAAGGTCAGCATTCAGGGCAAGTATTCATTTCTCAAAGATGTCGACGGCGCATTCGTCGGCCTCGGAGTCGGATACGTCTTCTGAACATTCAATTATTTGCATTTATAACTGCAAAAAATTAGGGTGCCACACAATTTGTGTAGCACCCTAATTTTTATCGTTGGTTTTGATTATTTCAGAGCGTCTTTAACGGCATCGTTGGGCACCATTTCCTCGCGGAAGATATAAGCGCCGGTTTTGGGAGATTTCTCCATAACGATGACTTTGCTATATGTACGGCCTTCACCCTTCTGGATAGAGGCCACGGTTTTCTTTGCCATGGGTCAGTGCTTATTTGATTTCTTTGTGGAGTGTTACTTTCTTCAGGATCGGGTTGTACTTCTTCAACTCCAGACGTCCTGTTGTGTTCTTGCGGTTTTTGGTAGTGATGTAGCGAGACATACCGGGCATGCCGCTTGCCTTATGTTCGGTGCATTCCAGGATTACCTGTACGCGATTGCCTTTTGCTTTCTTTGCCATTGTTCGTTACCTTATTAGAGAGAAAGGATTTTGATGTCTTTAAAATCGAGATTGCCTTCTGCCTCTGCTTTCTTAAGAGCAGCGTTGAGACCAATCTTGTTGATTGTGCGAAGCGCACGGGTCGAAAGACGAAGCTGAATCCACATATCCTCTTCTACCCAATAGAACTTCTTTGTGTGCAAGTTTACCTCGAACTTGCGTTTTGTGCGACGCTTGGAGTGAGAAACGTTGTTGCCCACCTGCGCCTTTTTGCCTGTGATCTGACAAACCTTTGACATGGCTATTCTTTGTGTATTCTAATTTGTTGTTATTTCAGTTCGTCTTGTCGGCTCATCTCATTCTCATATCATCACTAACTGCATCTTTTTCAGTGACTTTCAAGGATGCGCCACAAAACGTCTGCAAAGTTACAACTTTATTGGCTAATTTCCAAATATTTTGACCCCAAAAATATTGAAAGTACCTACGAATAATAAATGAACAAATGCCTACACGCCTCTTGAAGCGAACTTGAATCTTCTTATTCAGTTGTAATGGAACCCCATTACGCCATTATAAGAAGCTTCAATTCCATCTACAATAATCGTGCAATCATATGCACATTTATTGTTCGTAGGTACTTAAATAATATTACGGGGGTGGGTGCGTTAAGTATATTAATGAGAAAAGCTGGAGTTTTTATTCTGTTTTTGTGCTTGCTCGGCATCGCCAACGCTCTTGCCGACAATGTCAATATATCCGGTAAGGTGATCGACAGTGATGATAAACCTGTAGAGTTCGCCACCGTACGCATCGCCAATTCGGCGATCGGCACCAATACTAACCTCAAGGGTGACTATACGCTTTCCGTGGCTCAGAAAGATACAATCGAGGTTGTGTTCAGTTGCATCGGTTTCAAAACCGTAAATCATAAGCTGGTCAATGCCAAGGGCAACATCACGATGAATGTGCGCCTCTATCCGGTAGACGTAGACCTGCGTGAAATCGAGGTGATCGGTTACCGCCAGAACTCTAACGGCATGCAGACGCTCAACACCGACAGCTACAAACTCGCACCCGACGTGAGTGGCGGCTCGGTCGAGGCGCTCATAACCACTATGCCCGGTGTGAACTCGAACAACGAGATGAGTTCGCAGTACTCCGTGCGAGGCGGCTCGTTCGACGAAAACTCAGTCTATATCAACGGCATGGAGTTGTATCGTCCGCAGTTGGTTCGCAGCGGCCAGCAGGAGGGCCTGTCGGTCATCAACCCAGACATGGTGGGCAACATCAAGTTCTCTACCGGTGGCTTCCCCGCGCGCTATGCCGACAAGATGTCGTCAGCGCTCGATATTACTTACCGCGAGCCTGAATCGTTCCAAGGCGCCGTGTCTGCCAGCTTCATGGGTGCGTCGGCAGCCATCGGCAGCAACTCGGGCAAGTTCTCGCAGATAACCGGTGTCCGTTTTAAGAAGAACAATTCGCTGCTCTCCACCCAGGACACCAAGGGTGAGTACGATCCCAGCTTCTTCGATTTCCAGACTAATATGAACTATAAGCCGAGCGAGCGCTGGACTATCAACCTGCTTGGTAATATCAACCTTAACCATTTCAATTTCAAACCACAGGATCGCGAGACAACTTTCGGCACAACCGACGATGCCAAGAGCTTCCGCGTTTATTTCGACGGTGCAGAAAAAGATAAGTTCGAGACATACCTCGGTTCGTTGAGTGCCACCTATCGAGCAAACAAGGCTACGAGCTTCACGCTTGGTGTGGCAGGATTTCTCTCAAACGAGCTTGTCACCTACGACATCTCGGGTGAGTATTGGCTCGATCAGGCGGGAACGGCCGGTGATGCCGGAATCGGCGGTGAACTCGGAGTGGGGAAATATATGGAGCACTCGCGCAACCGACTCAAAACATCCGTTATACAGATTTCGTTCAAGGGCACATCGAAGTATCGTGCCAACAACTTCTCTTACGGTGTCGGATACCACGCGGAGCGCTTCC
>N._albigula_661_foregut__coassemble_94_pt1 | contig 11520 bp, 11 predicted proteins | sample N__albigula_661_foregut__metabat2_high_PE_002 | metagenome-assembled genome bin N
GCCGCCAATTATACATGCCAAGAGAAGAATACTGATAGCTTCGAAAGGAAGCAGATACTGAAAGCGGTCGGTGCCTACAAAAGCACGGCCAATTGTGGCCATATCTATTTGCTTGCCCGATTCGATGCACTCTGTCAGCGACAGTCCGTTGATAAGCGGCATGTAGAAAATAGCCAGAAGCAGCAAGACAGCGCCACTTACGGCTACAAGGCCACCTAAAACGCGACGGTGTGAGTCAAGCACAACCGGTGCGTCGGGACGGTGCGTCAGAAGAATCGCAAACACAAACAGCACCATGATGCCACCCGCGTAGACAGCAATCTGCACAGCGCCGAGGAACTGGAAGCCGAGTTGGAAATAGAACACGGCTGTACCGATAAGCACAAACAGCAGATATGTGGCAGCGCGGAGAATCTTGCGAGTTGTGACTGTCATCACCGAGAAGACGGTAACGATGGCCCCAATCACAAAATAGAGAATAATATTCGCTACTGAATCCATTATTATGTTGTAGTTGTTGTTTTAGTTCTAAATAATAAGGTAGAGATCAAGCTTCTCCTTTGGGTTCCTCAGCTGCTTTGTCGGCGGCTGCTTTGGCAGCTGCCTCTTTTGCTGCCTTGATGGCTGCGGCTTTCTTCAGAGCTTCAGCCTTGATGGCAGCGAGCTTTTCGGGATCCATAGCCGGTTTAGCCGGAGCCACAGGCTCTCCTTCAGGCTCAGGACGGTAGTTGAGCTGCTTTACGAGTTTGTCGCGCTCAAAGACGGCCTGCTCGAAATCGTTGGAGAACTCAAGGGCATCTTGCGGACAGCTCGTAACGCAAAGCATGCAGAATGTACAGCTGCCCAGGTCGTATAGATATTTGTCGAGCTTGCGTTTCTTCTTGCCATCGGGCAGCTCGACCATTTTGGTCTCAAGCTTGATGGTGCCGTTAGGGCAATTCATCTGGCAAATGCCGCAGGCAATACACTTATGGCGACCTTCGGCGTCATACTTCAGCGTCAACTCGGCGCGGAACCGGTCGGCAATCTGCAGAGTCTTTCTGTTTTCAGGATACTGCTCGGTGATTTTGGGCGTCACAAGTTCCTTACCGGTGACCCCCATACCCACGAGGAGGCTTTTGACACCTTCACCCACAGATTTGAAATATTCTTTAATACTGCTCATTAATCGTTTATATTTTCTGAAAATTGTTATCTTGTTATCTTTGCACCTGACCTCCGACAATGTCAAGCAGTTCGGTGGTAATGCTTTGCTGTCGAAGCTTGTTATATTCAAGCTGCAGCTGGTCGAGAAGTTTCTTTGCGTTATCGTTGGCGCTCTGCATTGCCATTACACGTGCAGCCTGCTCCGAACTGCGGTTTTCGATGGTAATCTCCTGCATGGTGGAAAGCACAAACATCGGAAGCACCTCATTGAAGATGCTATTGGCATCCGGCTCGAATATGTAGAGCTGGTTCTCATCGGAGTCTGAAGACTCTCCAATGAGAGTTTGTTCCGAAATCGGGAAGAGAGTCTCAGAGGTAAGCAGCTGCTTGCTCATCGACACGTAACGCATATACACCACATCGACACGGTCAAGCTCGGCATTGATAAAAGCGCTTCGCAACGATTGGGTAAACTCCGTTACCTTTTCGCCGGCCATCTTGCTGTCCACACCCTCGGGCACAACGATATTGAGCTTGGGATCGTGCAGACGGCGGATTGCCTTCTCGATTTTAATACCCACAGGGTAAACATCGATTTCAATCTCATGGCCAACTTCCTTACGGACGACATTGAGATGCTCGATAAAACCCTTGAGAATGTTGATGTTGTAAGCGCCACAAAGACCATCGTCCGAACCGAACACCACGAAACCGACCTTCTTGAGTTCGCGCGGACGAATCAGCGGAGAATCGAAGTTCTCGTCGGTGGCCAGAATATGGCCCATGATTGACTTGATTTTATCTTTGAAAGGGTGAAGTTTGCGAAGCGACTGCTCGCTCTGATGCACCTTCGCTGACGAAATCATCTTCATCGCGCCGGTGATCTTCTCTGTCGAAGCCACAGACCCGATTCGTGTCTTTAATTCTCTGAGAGTTGCCATTTTCTATGGTTCGTGGTTGTATGCGGTATAATTACTTCTCTGCGCTGATGGCTGCAGCCACTTCCTTGGCTACGGCCTTAAGTTTCTCCTCAACTTCCGGTGTGAGTTTGCCTGACTTCAGCACGTCGAGCACATCCTTCTGATTGCGCATCTCAAGTGTCTGTATGAGATTAGTCTCAAACTCACGAACTCGTTCGATTGGAACATTTTCGAGCAGACCGTTCACACCACAGTAGATAACAGCGACCTCGTTCTGCACGGGCCACGGGTGATACTGGGGCTGCACGAGAATCTGCTGGTTCTTACGACCGCGGTCAATCACAGCAGCGGTTACCGGGTCGATGTCTCCACCGAACTTGGTGAACGACTCAAGTTCACGATACTGTGCCTGAGCAATCTTGAGCGTACCGGCCACCTTCTTCATACACTTGATCTGAGCGTTACCACCTACACGCGAAACTGAAATTCCGACATTGATGGCAGGGCGGATACCCTGATTGAATAGTGCGGTCTCGAGGAATATCTGACCGTCGGTAATAGAAATTACGTTGGTCGGGATATAGGCTGATACGTCGCCGGCCTGAGTCTCGATGACGGGAAGAGCTGTCAGCGAACCACCACCCTTTACGATAGGTTTGAGAGCAGCAGGGAGGTCGTTCATATTCTCGGCAACTTTCTGGTCATTGATAATCTTAGCGGCACGTTCCAGAAGACGCGAATGGAGATAGAAGATATCACCGGGATATGCCTCACGACCTGAGGGACGTTTCAATATCAGCGAAACCTCACGGTATGCCACAGCCTGCTTTGACAGGTCATCGTAAACGATGAGAGCGTCGCGACCGGTATCGCGGAAGTACTCACCTATTGCAACACCGGCAAACGGTGCGAAGTAACGCATCGACGCAGAGTCCGACGCATTGGCGGCAACAACGACTGTGTACTGCATAGCGCCGAATTTCTCGAGCGTGTTGACAATCGAAGCCACGGTCGAAGCCTTCTGGCCGATTGCAACGTATATACAGTATACTGGCTTGCCTTTCTCGAAGTTTTCCTTCTGGTTGATGATAGTGTCGACTGCGATGGCAGTTTTACCTACCTGACGGTCACCGATAATAAGCTCACGCTGACCACGGCCGATAGGAATCATAGAGTCGACGGCCTTGATACCGGTCTGGAGAGGCTGATTAACGGGCTGACGGAAGATAACGCCGGGAGCCTTGCGCTCAAGAGGAAGTCGCATGCGGTCGCCTGAGATGGGTCCGCGGCCATCGATAGGTTCACCAAGGATATTGATGACACGTCCGAGCAGACCTTCGCCCACAGGAATCGAAGCCACCTCGCCGGTGCGCTTTACCGACATATTTTCGGTTATGCTGTTTACTTTGTCGAGCAGCACGACACCGACATTGCTTTCCTCGAGATTGAGGGCAACGCCCGTTGCGCCGTTTTCAAACTCTACGAGCTCATTGCTGCAGACATTGTCGAGGCCGTAGACGTGAGCCACTCCGTCACCGACACTGAGCACGGTGCCAACCTCCTCAAACTTCACCTTTGAGTTGATATTTTCGAGCTCCTGCTTTAAGACATCTGATATTTCGCTGGGATTAAGCATCTTCTATATTGCTACTTAAAGTTTTGACGTAATTGTTCGAGTTCATTACTGATCGAGGCATCCATCCGGGTGGTGTCGACGTCGATCACAAAACCGCCTATGAGCGAGGGGTCAACGATGACCTTATATTCGAAAGTGCGGCCTTTGAAAGCACGTTGCACCACTCCTTTGAGCTTGTCGACCTCTGACTCGGGGAGTTCGACCGCTGTGGTGATTTTGACCTGCGAAATCTTATTTTCCTTGCGGAAGATATCGCAATAAGCGAGCGCCATAAGATAGGCAAATTCCTCGCGGTTATGGTCAAGGATAAGAGTGACAAAACGCTGGTAGTCGTCTCCGGGATTCTCTCCAGCCGCTGCTAAAAGCAACTGGCGCTTGTCGGCCCGATCGACATAAGGATTCGACAGCACCTTTTCAAGCTTGGAGTTGCCGCGGAAAGCCTCGATGACATTGTGCATGACATCGTAGACCTTGCGTTGACTGTCGTTTTCGCCTGCGAACTTATAAAGCGCAAGCGCGTAGCGGTGGGGAATCAGTCCGGAAATCATTGTCTATCAGTTTTTCTCAATTTCGTCCAATAATTTGTCGACGAGCTCGGTCTGAGCCTTGTCAGACTTCATCTGCGAGCGCATCATCTTCTCCGCAATCTCGATAGAGAACTTGCCGACTTCAGTGCGGAACTGCGATTCAGCTTCCTTGCGAGCCTGGTCGATAGATACTTTGGCAGCATCCATCTCCTTCTTGGCTGCTTTCTGAGCCTCATTGCGTGCCTGCTCGATGATGTCGGTTTTCATCTTCTGGGCTTCGCGGAGCATTTCAGCCTGACGTGCCTGCGCTTCAAGAACATATTTCTGCGCTTCAACGCGGGCATTGTCGAGCTGCTCTTTTGCCTTCCGGGCGTCTTCCACACCCTGGTCGATCGTGTTAGCCCGTTTGTCCATCATATTAATGACTACAGGCCATCCCCACTTCGCGAGGACGATGAACAACAGGACGAACGCTACGAACATCCAGAATACAAGTCCGAAATCGGGTGTGAATAATTCCATTATGCTATATTTTTATAATCTAACTTGAAAGGCTGCTTCTTACTGGATAAAGATAGCGAGAGCCGAAACGATCACTGCGAAGAGTGCAACACCCTCGATAAGAGCGGCAATCACAATCATGTTGCTTCGGATATCACCGGCTGCTTCGGGCTGACGTGCGATTGCTTCCATAGCAGACGAACCGATTTTACCGATACCGATACCTGCACCGATTGCTGTAATAGATGCACCGATTGCTGCGCCGAGAGCGGCGATAGGCTGAAGACTCATAACCTCGTTCAAAATTGTAGATAACATAGTTCAGAGATTTTTAAGTTTATGATTTTATTTTTTATTTTCTTATTGATTTAAGCTTTTTGAAGGTCAATCTGTTCCGCTTCGCGAGCCATGGCATGTCTCGACTTAGCCAATTCGCGCTCGTCATGGCGCTCAAGTTTGGCATCGCCCTTGTCAATCTTTGCCTCATGCTCTTCCTCCTTGATTCGAGCCATGCTGATAAATATGGTCGACAGCATGGTGAACACGTATGCCTGGATGAAGCTTACGAGCACATCGACAATAAGCATGAACACCGAGAACAGAACTGATACTACCGTAGTGACACCGGCCATTGCGGCGCCGAAAGCACCGATGATGAAAATCAGAAGCGTAAGCGTGATTACAATCATATGGCCACCCATCATGTTGGCGAACAGACGAACGCAGAGTGCTGCCGGCTTTGTGAAGATACCGAACACCTCGATCACCTGCATGATAGGAAGAGGGAACTTGAGGAACATCGGCACATCGGGCCAGAAGATTTCTTTCCAATAATGCTTTGTTCCAAAGATGTTGGTGACGATGAACGTGCATACGGCCAGCACCAGAGTGACTGCGATGTTACCGGTAAGATTGGCACCACCGGGGAATATAACCATCAGACCCACGAGGTTCATAACCAATATAAAGAAGAACACAGTGAGCAGATATGGAGCGAACTTACGGGTTTCGTCTCCGAGAGTCGGCTTAATAGTATCGTAGTATACGAAACCGACAAGCATCTCTATAAATGCCATTCCCTTGCGCGGAGCCTTCAGACCTTTGCGTTTGTAGAATCCAACCAGCGAGAAAATCATGGCAATCACCAGAATCAGCGCAATAAAGAGTGCTGCCACATTCTTGGTAATCGACAGGTCGAGAGGTCGGTATTCGCGCCAATAGGCACCGTCAAGATAAACATAACCGTCTATGACCTGAGCACCATTGTCGACTTCACCTGTTTTGGACACATCAGCAAGTTTTTGCTTGAGGTCCTGTTCATCGGCAGCCGTGAGGGGGAAAACCTGCACTACCTTATCCTTATGCGTGCTGACATGGGCAATCACGAACCGGTATTCCTGGCCATTACGTTCAATTGTTTTTACGACGGGTTCAAGATGGGTATGTGTCTTACCTTCGGCATCGGTAGATTGCTCTTTCTCCGTCAGGTCGGCCGACGAGAAAGAGAACCACTGACCATTTTCAGCTCTGACAATCACCGGAAGCGGTATGCGGTCGGTATGCGAGAAAGGCACTTCCCAGCCATATCCATCGCCGAGATGCTCGAAAATAATGGTCTTGACATCGAGCGTACCGCTCTCCCCTGAGTCATCATGCCCGGCAGCACTGACGGTTTGGGGCACCGCGCAGACGGCTACCAACAACATAATTGCTGACAACGCACGGCGGAATGATCGGCAGTATTTGATTTTGTTTAATAGACGCATACTGATATTGTGTTGTCGTTAACATCTGCCAAACCGCCGGCAATTTCAACCTCATGCTGCTGCTCAGCCTTGTCGGTGTATTTCAAGACACCCTTTACCAGCACAGAAATAAGCGGTGCGTGGTTTTTGAGCACAGTGAACTGGCCAAGCTGACCGGGCAGAGTCACCGAGATGGCCTCGCCGCTGAAGCTCACTTCGTGGGCAGATATGATTTCAAGTTTCATAATGGCGGTTGCTGTTATAAAATCGACAAATAAGAATCTAAGTGTAAAGAATTACTTGACATCCTTGAGCAGATCCTCTCCCTTCTTGATGGCTTCGTCGATAGTACCGACGTTGAGGAATGCCTGTTCGGGCAGATAGTCAAGATCGCCCGAAAGAATCATCTTGAAACCACGGATAGTCTCGTTGAGGGGCACCATCACACCGGGGAGACCGGTGAACTGTTCAGCCACGAAGAAGGGCTGCGACAGATATCGCTGTGCACGACGTGCACGCGTCACGACCTGCTTATCTTCGTCAGACAGCTCATCGACACCAAGGATGGCGATGATATCCTGAAGTTCATTGTACTTCTGAAGAAGCTGCTTCACTGCCTGCGCTGTATTGTAATGCTCTTCACCGACAATGTTGGGGTCAAGGATTCGCGATGTCGACTCCAGAGGATCGACGGCGGGATATATACCAAGCTCCGAAATCTTACGCGAAAGCACAGTTGTTGCGTCAAGGAACGAGAATGTCGTAGCCGGAGCAGGGTCAGTCAAGTCATCGGCAGGCACGTAGATAGCTTGAACCGAAGTGATAGAACCGTTTTTGGTCGATGTGATGCGCTCCTGAAGTGCACCCATCTCTGACGACAACGTAGGCTGGTAACCTACAGCTGAAGGCATACGACCAAGAAGTGCGGACACCTCTGAACCTGCCTGAGTGAAACGGAAGATGTTGTCGATGAAGAGAAGAATCTCCTTACCACCGCCATCCATATCGCGGAACTGCTCAGCAACAGTCAGACCCGACAGAGCTACACGAAGACGTGCGCCCGGGGGCTCGTTCATCTGGCCAAACACAAGAGTTGCCTGAGAGTTGCCAAGGCCGGAAACATCGACATCGTCGAGGTTCCACTCCCCTTTTTCCATACCCTCCCGGAATTTCTTGCCGTACTTTATTACACCGCTCTCAATCATCTCGCGCAGCAGGTCGTTACCCTCGCGGGTACGCTCGCCGACACCGGTGAAAACCGAGAAACCGTTATGACCTTTGGCAATATTGTTGATGAGCTCCATGATAAGCACGGTTTTTCCCACACCGGCGCCACCGAACAGACCAATCTTACCACCTTTTGAATAAGGCTCGAGCAGGTCAATCACCTTGATACCGGTGTAGAGCACCTCCTGCGAGATTGCGAGTTCGTCGAACGTCGGAGCCGGCTGATGGATCGAACGCAAGCTCTCGCGGTTCAAGGGCTCGAGCATGTCGATGGCATCTCCCACTACATTAAGCAGACGCCCTTTGATCTGGTCGCCGGTCGGCACGGAAATCGGATGGCCGAGGTTCTTCACCTTAACGCCGCGGCGCACGCCGTCGGTACTCTCCATGGCAACACAACGCACAATATCCTCGCCGATGTGCTGCTCAACCTCGAGAATCAGCTCCCCGCCGTTGTCAGTCTCAACTTTAAGCGCGGAATATATAGGAGGGATATTCTCTTTTCCACCCTCAAACGAGACGTCGATCACCGGACCAATCACCTGGGTCACCGTACCTAAATTTTCGCTCATAACGATTTATTATAGTTTGTCGCGGCCATTAGTCTCTGACCGCAAGTTTACATTATTAAAATTCAAAAATTGACTGTTGCTCTCAATCTTCGGATCTGCAGATTAGAAATACCAGCCGAAAGCTACGCATACGGTCATCAGAAGCAGCGTAGCCAGAGAGAAGGGCATAAGATACTTCCACTCAAAAGCAAGCATCTGGTCGATACGAACACGCGGGAAAGTCCACTTGAACCAGATGATTACATATGAAATGAAGAAGGCCTTAAGCAGGAACCATACTACAGACGGAATATAGTTCATCACCATATTGAAACCGTCCCAGCCGGGGATATGGAAAGGCATCCAACCACCGAGGAACATCAGACTTGCGATACCTGAAACAATAAACAGGTTGAGATACTCAGCAAGGTAGAAGAAACCAAAGTGGATACCTGAATACTCAGTGTGATAACCTGCGGTGAGCTCATGTTCAGCCTCGGGAAGGTCGAACGGGCCACGGTTGGTCTCAGCGGTAGCTGCAATCAGATATATCACGAAAGCGATAATGGCGGGAATGTGACCTTTGAAAATGAACCAAAGATCCTGCTGTGCCCAAACGAGTTCTGAGATATTCATAGTGCCGGCGAGAATGACGATAGTCATCAACGCCAGACCGAGAGAAATCTCGTAGCTGATCATCTGCGCACCGCTTCGGATAGCACCGATAAGAGTATACTTATTGTTCGAGGACCAACCTGCGAGCAGAATACCCAACACACCGACAGACGAAACCGCCAGGATAAAGAATATGCCGATATTCCAGTTGATTATCTGTAATCCATTACCCCACGGCAGGCATGCGAGCATAATAACCGACGAAGTGATGACAAGATAGGGAGCCAACTTAAAGAGAAAGCGGTCAGTACCCTTGAGGCTAATAAGTTCCTTGATCAAGATCTTGAACATATCGGCGAATACCTGGAGCAAACCCCACTTTCCGACACGCATAGGGCCAAGACGGCACTGGAACCATGCGCAGAGCTTGCGCTCGTAGAGGATATAGAAGAGTGCAAGCACGGTGTACATAAGGAGAACAGCGACTCCGATAAGCACGCATTCAATCAGCACAACCAGCCAGTCGGCCATGCCGGTGCCCAGAAGCAGATCGTTGAACGCTGAAGTCCATTTTCCGAAATCAAACATGATTTTCTATTGGTTTGGATTATATTTAATTCTGAAAAGTAGTAAAAACTGATATTAGCGGTCGATATCGGGAATCACGAAGTCGAGCGCGGCGCCGATTGTGATAAGGTCAGCAATCATATAGCCGGCGCAGCAGAGATCCATCACACCCACCAAGTTGAAACATGGGCTCTGGAAATGCACGCGGAACGGATTCTTCTCGCCAGTCGATTCGATATAGACGCCGAATGTGCCGCGACTTGCCTCCACCTGCTGGTACCAGTGTCCGGCGGGCAACTTGATAATCTTGGGCACTTGCGCGCGGATTTCGCCTTCAGGAATATTGTCAACGAGCTGTTCGAGAATACGGCAGCTCTGTTCAATCTCTTTCATACGAACCATATAGCGCGAATAAGAATCGCAGCCATCAAGAAGCACCTCATCAAATTCCACCTCATTGTATACTGAGTATGGATGTTTCTTACGGCAGTCACAGCTCCAATTCGAACCGCGTCCGCTCGGGCCGGTGATGGCGTAATTGATAGCATCCTCTTTCGAGAGGTGACCCACACCGACAAGACGATTCTTGGCGATAAGGTTACCGGAGAATACTTTGTGATATTCTTTAAGACGTTCGGGCATGATACGAAGCAACTCCTTGACATCCTTCTGGAAGTCGGGATGAAGGTCTGCAATAACACCGCCGATTACGTTATAGTTCATAGACATACGTGCGCCGCAGGTCTTCTCGAAAATGTCAAGAACCTGTTCACGCTCGCGGAATCCGTAGAAGAATGCGGTTGTTGCACCGAGGTCCATTGCCGTACATCCGAACGAGAGCAGGTGAGACGAAATACGCATCAGCTCATCCATCATGGTGCGGATAACTTCGGCACGACGAGGCACTTCAATTCCGAGCGCCTTCTCAATACACATGCAGAGACAATGGCGGTTCTGGTGAGCCGACATATAGTCCATACGGTCGGTGAAATGAAGAATCTGCGGATAAGTCATTCCTTCGGAGAGCTTCTCAATGCCGCGATGGATATAACCGGAAACGACATCTACCTTCTTGACAGTCTCACCGTCGATTGATGCGCGGAAACGCATAACACCGTGAGTTGAAGGGTGCTGCGGACCTATGTTGACAACATAATCCTCCTTGTCGAACACCTTGCCTTTTGTTTCCTTAAGCTGACCGTTCTCGTCGAGGTCATAACGACGGGTATCGTCCTCGTTCACCTCATCGTTGAGACGGATGGGGTTAAGTTCGGGATTAGCGTCATAGTCCTTACGCAGGGGGTGACCCACCCAGTCGTTGCGCATAAAGAAACGACGCATGTCAGGGTGACCTACGAACTTGATGCCGAACATGTCGTAAACTTCACGTTCCTGGAAGTTAGCGACTTTCCAGAGAGAAGCCACAGAGTGGATATAAGCGTTGTCACGGTCGCCTGAAGCCTCTACTTTGACATTGATAACCGCCCAGTCCAATGCAGTGGCGGTCAGGTAGTACATCACGCCGAGCTTTTCCTTCCAGTCCATACCGACAACTGCAGTGAGCACGTCGAAACCGAGGTCGTTTTTAAGGGATGTGGCGACTGCCAACCAGTCTTTTTCGGCCACATTGACGCAGAGAGTTTCATTCTCGTCAAAAGTGGCATCGGGATATATCTTAAGGATTTTATCTTTTAAATCGCTCATTTCGTTAGAATAGTTGAGAGGTGGTTATCCAATCTGTCCTTTCTCCTCAGGATGTTCTGCAAAGAATTCCTCGATTTTCTCCTTGCGGTTCACGCCGCCAAAGAACTTTTGCACTTTAATTTTACGCTGCAGCTGCATAAGCCCGTAGAACATAGCTTCAGGACGGGGCGGACAACCGGGGATGTAAACATCGACAGGAAGAATCTGATCGACACCGGGCACAACGCAATATGAATTTTTAAACGGTCCACCCGACACAGCGCAGCCACCGCATGCGATGACATATTTGGGTTCGGCGAGCTGTTCGTAGAGACGACGCATAGCCGGCGCCATGCGGTGAACGATAGTACCTTGCACCATAATATAGTCAGCCTGACGAGG
>N._albigula_661_foregut__coassemble_95_pt1 | contig 11413 bp, 9 predicted proteins | sample N__albigula_661_foregut__metabat2_high_PE_002 | metagenome-assembled genome bin N
AACCCACCCAAAGCGTGGGAGGGCATGACCGTTGAGCAGACTGCCAAAGCGCTCGCCGACCATACGCGTCAGACCCTGCAACTTCTCAAAGATAACGGCATCGACGTGAAATGGGTGCAGATCGGCAACGAGACCACCCACGGTTTCCTCTGGCCAATGGGCAAGTTTGAGGAAAACCCCAAAAACTATGCCGAGCTTACCAAGGCCGGAGTAGCCGCCTCGCGTGAGGTTTACCCCGATGCCAAAATCATCATACACCTCGACAACGGCTTCGACCGCCAGCTCTACGACAACGTGTTCGACTCGCTGCGGGCCAACGGCGTCGACTGGGACATCATCGGCATGAGCCTCTATCCCTACTGGGCCAAAGAGGGTGGCCACCGTCTCAGCGAGGCTTCGGCGCTTATAGACTGTCTGGAAAATATCAAGCACCTCAAGCGGAAATTCGGCACCGACAGCATGATTGTCGAGGTGGGAGTTGATGCCCGCGACCCGGAGCCGGGCAAGGAATTTATCGATGCCACCATCAAGGGAGCGCGTGACCTGACCGACGGCGCATGCCTCGGCGTGTTCTACTGGGCGCCTGAAACCGACGCCGAAGCGGCCTACCGCCTCGGAGCCTTCTCCAAAGGACGCCCCACAGTCATCATGGACGCTTTCAAAGAAGCCGTCAAGTAATCAAGTAATCAAGTAATCAAGTAATAAAGATAATTAAAGAAATTTAAAAAACCGATTCAGCTCTTGACATCGGTATCCCGATTGTATTATCTTTATACAAAATTTAGACAAGAATGAAGAAACTTATATCGATAATGGCGGCTGCGGCAGCCGTCATGCCCCTCTTTGCCGCAAACCGTTCTGACACTCTGATCAAAAACTGGGACTTCTCGCGCGACAGCGTGAACTGGAAGTCTGTGTCAATTCCCCACGACTGGGCCATCTACGGCCCGTTCGACCGCAACAATGACTTGCAGAAGGTCGCCGTGGAGCAGAACGGCGAAACCGAAGAAACCTGGAAGACGGGCCGCACCGGCGGTCTGCCCTACGAAGGCCGCGGTTTCTATAAGACAACATTCGAGCTGCCCGACACCGCCGGCCGTTCCAACACGCTCGTCTTCGACGGCGCCATGAGCAATGCCCACGTCTATGTTAACGGCAAGCAGGTGGCCTTCTGGCCCTATGGCTACAACACGTTCCACGCCAACCTCGACGGCGTGGCACGCCCCGGTCTCAACACCGTCGAAGTCTCGCTCGAGAACAAACCGCGCAGCTCGCGCTGGTATCCCGGTGCCGGCCTGTACCGTAACGTCCACCTTATCCAGACCGACCGCGTGCGCATACCCGTGTGGGGAACATACCTCACCACGCCCTATGTCGGCAAGGATTACGCCACAGTGCACCTCAAAATACAGGTAGAGGGCCTGAAGAAGGGTGACAAAATTGAAATGACAACCACCATCCTCGGCCCCGACGGCGCTCAGGTTGCAACCGACACCCACGGCTACACATACTATCCGGGCGTCGACTTCAACCAGAACCTCAAAGTAGAGAAACCCTCGCTCTGGACGCCTGAGACCCCGGCTCTCTACACCGCCAAGACAGAAGTGAAATATGCCGGCAAGGTGGTCGACGACTATCAGACGCGCTTCGGTATCCGCACTGTAGAGGTGCGTGCCGGCGAGGGCTTCTTCCTCAACGGCGAGAAGCGCCAGTTCAAGGGCGTCTGCAACCACCACGACCTCGGCCCCTTGGGCGCCGCCATCAACAAGTCGGCGTTGCGCCACCAGCTCGAGATGCTCAAGGAGATGGGAGCCGACGCCGTGCGCACAGCCCACAACATGCCCGCCCCCGAACTGGTTGAGCTTTGCGACGAACTCGGCCTGATGATGATGATAGAACCCTTCGACGACTGGGGCTTCCGACCCAAGAGCCTCAATGGCTACGGCACAATCTTCAACGAATGGGCAGAGCGCGATGTAGAGAACATGGTCCGCCAGTACCGCAACAACCCTTCGGTGATGATGTGGTCGATAGGCAACGAAGTGCCCTCGCAGTGGGGCCCAGACGGAATCTCAGAGCTGAAATTCCTCCAGGATATAGTGCATCGCGAAGACCCGACGCGCCCCGTGACCTGCGGCATGGACCAGGTCAAAGCGGTCACCGAAAACGGATTCGCGGCTGCTCTCGACGTGCCGGGGTTCAACTACCGCGTGCACCTCTACGAAGAGTCGTTCCCCAAGTTGCCGCAGAACGTGCTGCTCGGCTCCGAGACCACTTCGACAGTGTCATCGCGTGGCAAATACTTCTTCCCCGTCGAGAAGGCCGCTGACAAGCAGCATGAGGGAAACCAGTCGAGCAGTTACGACGTGGAGTATTGCTCATGGAGCAACATCCCCGACGATGACTTCGCCGCCGAAGACAACCTGCCCTACGACATGGGCCAGTTCGTCTGGACCGGCTTCGACTATCTCGGCGAACCGTCGCCCTACGATACCGACGCATGGCCGAGCCACAGCTCATACTTCGGCATCATCGACCTCGCATCTATTCCCAAGGACCGCTATTATCTCTACCGTTCGAAGTGGAACAAGAACGACCATACGCTCCATATCCTTCCCCACTGGAACTGGGAAGGCCGCGAAGGAGAGGTGACACCGGTGTTTGTCTACACCGACGCGCCCAAGGCTGAACTGTTCATCAACGGCAAGAGTCAGGGTGTGCAGCAGAAGCGCACCGACGGCACCAACATGGAGCGCTACCGCCTGATGTGGATGGATACTCGATATGAGCCGGGTGAGGTCAAGGCCATTGCCTATTACCCCGACGGCACCACCAAAGAGCAAATTGTGCGCACAGCCGGCAAGCCGGACCACTTGGTGCTCACCGCCAACCGCACGAGCCTTGATGCCAACGGCGAAGATCTGGCTTACATCACCGTGCAGGTTGCCGACAAGCAGGGCAACATCGTGCCCACCGACGAGCGCACAGTCAAGTTCTCGACCAAGGGTGCCGGCTCGTTCCGTGCCACAGCCAATGGCGACCCGACGAGCCTCAGACTCTTCCATCTGCCTGAAATGGACCTCTTCTCGGGTGCGGCCACTGCCATCGTGGAGTCGGCCGACAAGCCGGGCGCAGTGACTCTCACTGCCAAGGCCAAAGGTCTCAAATCCGCATCAATCACGATACCGGTTAAATAATGTAGATAATGTAGAATGTAGAATGTAGTTCGGGTTCATTGCCGTAAACTACATTCTACATTTTCTACATTCTACATTCTCACGATCTACATTCAACATTGAAAATATGAGAAAATTTTTTATTCCGGTTGCCGGCGCCCTGATGGCCGTCTCGGCTGCTACCGCTCAGCGTTATGTCGGCGGTGACATATCCACGCTGCCCGACATGGAGAAAGCCGGCAGCCAGTACAAAGACGTCGACGGCAAACCGATTGCCGAACTCCTGCCCTGGCTTCACGACCAAGGCATGAATGCCATGCGCGTGCGACTCTTCGTCAATCCGAAGAAGTATAAGGAGCTGCACCAGAACGACACAAACGCCGACACGAAATACGACCCCAACGCCAGCCAGGACCTGGAGTACATCACCCCGCTTTGCCGGAAGATTGTCAACAGCGGCATGAAGCTTCTTCTCGACTTCCACTATTCCGACACGTGGGCCGACCCCGCCAAGCAGTGGACTCCGATTGACTGGGAGGGCCTGACCGACGAGCAGCTCTACCAGAAGATATACGACTACACCAAAGAGGTGCTCACAACGCTCAAAGCCGCGGGTGTGACTCCCGCGTTTATCCAGCCGGGCAACGAAATCTCGTTCGGTATGCTCTGGGGCAAGCTCGGCGATTCGAATCCGAAGAAGACGCTCATGGGCAACTCGGCCAACTGGGACCGCCTGGGCAAGCTCCTGACGCAGGCCATCAAGGCATGCCGAGAGGAGTGTCCCGACGCCAAAATAATTCTGCACACGGAGCGTGTGGCCGACACTGCGGTTCTCGCCAACTTCTACCGCGAGATGCAGCGCATGAACATCGATTACGACATCATCGGCCTCAGCTACTACCCCTACTTCCACGGTAGAATCAGCGTGCTCGACTCGGCGCTTGCCACGATGCAGGCAGGTTTCCCCGGCAAGAACATCATGCTTGTCGAGACCGGTTATCCGCTGAAATGGGCAGTGCCCGGCACCACTCACGACACCACTGCGGTGTGGCCGCTGACTGAGGCCGGCCAGGCAAAGTTCGCCACCGACGTTGTCAACACGTTGCTGAAATACAAGAATGCCGACGGACTGTTCTGGTGGTGGATGGATTACAACGCCAAGGGCACCTCGCTTTCGGACTGGTACAACGCGCCGCTGTTCGACAGCGAGACCGGCAAAGCCACGGCAGCGCTCAAGGCGCTCTGCGCCTTCGGCGAGTCGAGTGGCATCGACGCTGTCGAGGCAGACAAAAAGAACCCCGAAGGCCGTTGGTACAACCTTCAGGGTGTTCCTGTCGAGCAACCCACCGAGCCGGGCCTCTACATCAGCCCGGACCGGCGCGTCATCAAATATTAATTTAGAATTTAGAATTTAGAATTTAGAATCCGTCAATTGAACTGTCGGATTCTAAATTCTAAATTCTAAATTATTTCACTATAAGTGAAATAATCGCCGGTTTCAGGCCTTTGGCCGTGGCGGTGAAGGTCAGCTTGCCGGGCGTTTTGCCGGCGCGGACTATCGCCGTGGCCGCTCCGGCGAAGAGATCCATCTCCGGATTGGTGAACGGCAGCACGCATGTCGGGTCGCCGTTGGTCGTAGCCTCGAACTCGCCGGCGCCCGTCACCTTGAACTTGACGCGGCGTGTCTCGCCGGGCACTATATTGCCATCTTTGTCGGCCACTTGCACAGTCAGATAGGCAAGGTCATCGCCGTCAGCCATAAGCGAATCGCGGTTGGAGCTGACCACCAAGTGGTGGGGCTTGCCCGCGGTTCGCATTGTTTTTTCACCGGCCACAGAGCCGTCGGCATTGTAGGCTACAATGCGCACCTCGCCCGGCTCATACTTCGTGTCCATTCACATCAGGCGGTAGCGGTGCAGATATGACGAGTCGTTCTTCTCGCGCATGCCCCGGCTGCGGCCATTGATAAAGAGTTCGGCCTTTGGCGCGTCGGTGTAGACAAATATGGGAGTCACCTCACCCTCGCGTCCCGGCCAGGTCCAATGGGGCAGCATGTGGAGAGTGTGGTCTTTCTCATTCCACTTCGAGCGGTAGAGATAGTAGCGGTCCTTGGGGAGCGACGCGAGGTCGATGATGCCGAAATAAGAGCTGTGGCTCGGGCAGATACTCCAGTTTGCGGATGCCGAAGCGGGTGTCGTAGCTGTCGACCATGCGGCCATCGCGCCACAGTTCGGTGCGGGCCGTGTAGAGAGCCGGATTTTCGGTGTCCCAGAGCTGCGGCTTCTCCACGAGGAAATTCTGGAAGAACTTCTGGCCGCGGGCTGTGTAGGTAGAGGAGTCGGAAGCTACTTCAGTGCCCTGCGGTGAAATGATGACTGTCTCTACACCAATCTGCTCGCCGAATGGTGAGTCAGCGAGTCGGCGGCCACCCTCGATTTCCATGTCGAGGCGCACCGAGGCTCGGTCAGCGCTCACGTCGGGTGTGGTGACGCAGGTGCCCCACACGGGGATATGCACGCGGTCGGCATTGATGAGATGCACGTTGCGGTAGAGTCCGGCACCCGGATACCAGCGCGAGGCCTTCTCCTTGTTCTCCAGTTCGACGGTCAGGTCGTTGCTGCCGGGGCGCACTGCGCCGCGCAGATCGACGAAGAAAGAATTGTAGCCGTATGGCCAGTAGGCCACTTCGGTGCCGTTCAGAAACACGCGTGCGTGGCTCATTGCTCCGTCAAAAAGAAGGGTAAGCGAGCGACCGGTAGTGTCGGGCACTTCGAAAGTGGTACGGTAGGTGCCCTGGCCGATAAATGGGAGGCCGCCTGTGCGGCCGGTCTTGAGCGACGCGCGCGTCTCGCCATTCTGCTCCACGCGGACAGTCTGGAGGTCGTTCTTGATGTCGAACGGGCCGGAGATGGCCCAGTCGTGAGGCACGCGCACATTCCGCCACTGCGCGGATGCGCCCGCGCGGCCATGGGTGAACTGCCAGCCGTCGCGAAGCGTCGTAACGTTGCGCCCGGCGGCGAGGGGGAGTACTGACGCACCGGCAAGCGCCAGCGCAATCAGTAGTCGGGAGTTTTTCATTATTGATGTTTTAATGGGTTAGTCCTTACTAATTAGTCCTTACTTATATGACGCACAAATATGAAAAAACTTCAGTATATATTGTGCGATTTAACGTTCCCAGTGGCGGAGGCTTACGGTCCTGTCGGGGTGGTTAGCTGGTGCGCTCCTTGCGCCAGATTTGCCAGGAGTTGAGCAGGTTCTGGCAGATGCTGTAGAATGCCATGAACGTCGAGGCCAGGGGGTTGAGATATGTGTTGGCAATCCATATGCCCATTGCGGAGTTTTTCTGGCCGATAAGTTGCTGACCGGCCACTTGGTCGCCGCACCGCCGGCCGATGAGCCGCCCTATGTAGAACTGCAGCGGGCAGAGCAGGAAAGCTCCCACGCCTAACGTCACTATCTCGAGCGTATGTCCCTCGCCATGGATGAATATAAAGTCGATGGTCTGCCCTAACGTGAGGAACAATACCGCAGCCCAGAGATAGAACGAGAGGCCGCTGTAGCGGCTGAGCCTGCTGTTGACAGGCTTGGCCCACAGCTGCAGCGCGAGCATCAGGAAGAAGGGGAGACCGATTACTGTCGAGATGCGTCCGAGCATGGCGAAGAACGAGTCCGTGAGGTCAGTGTGCGGTCCATGGCCTATCATTACAATCATCAGCGGCGCGAGCACACATATCAGCAGGTTGCCGACTATGGTGTAGGCTATTGTGTTCTCCTTGCGGGCGCCGAGTATAACCGAGACCACTGTCACCGAACACGCCACCGGAGTGAGCCCGGCAAGCATCATGCCCTGAGCCACGGCGCCGGGGCCCGCTATCAGCCTGAACAGCCAGTAGAGTCCCATGGTGAATGCCGTCTGGCACACCATCAGCCACAAATCCAGACGCTCGAAACGGAGTCGTCTTAGATTGGTGGTTGAGAACGTCAGAACGAGTATCGCAAATATGCCATAAGGCACTATGCCCGATATCGACTCACAGAAATCGTGGAACACCAGTCCCAGGATTATGGCCGCCGGCAGAACAAAGGGCTTGATTTTGTGTGTATTCAATTTCATGCTCATTTTTCTTCAAAGCCGCACTCACGTGCAGCGCTATTTTCGGAGTGCAAAATTAACAAATTCAGGCCGCAAATCATAAAAAATATGATTTGCGGCCTTGGACTTATTATTGCTTCTCGCTTGTTCTTAGAATTTGAAGTATTCCTTGGCGTTGCCGTAGCAGACCTTGGCTACTATCTCGCGGCCGATGAAGTCGAACTCCGATGCCGGCAACAGCCCCTGCTCAATGTCGTTGCCGAGCAGGTTGCAGAGAGTGCGGCGGAAGTATTCGTGGCGCGGATAGCTCAGGAAGCTGCGTGAGTCAGTGAGCATGCCCACAAAGCGGCTCAGCAGACCGAGGTTCGAGAGCGCGTTCATCTGGCGCTCCATGCCATCTTTCTGGTCGAGGAACCACCAGCCGCTGCCGAACTGGATTTTGCCGGCGCCGTAGCGGCCATCCTGGAAGTTGCCGATCATCGTGGCCACAAGTTCATTGTCGCGAGGATTCAGGTTGTAGATAATTGTCTTGCCGAGTTTGTCGCGGCTGGCGAGCTTGTCGAAATATCTCGACATCTCCTCTCCAACCGTGTAGTCGCCGATAGAGTCGAAACCGGTGTCGGGTCCGAGCAGTGACATCATGCGCGAATTGTTGTTGCGCAGCGCGCCGTAGTGGAACTGCTGAGTCCAGCCGGCATCGTGGTCCATGATGGCAAATTCGACGAGCATGGCTGTTTTGAACTTGGCAATCTCGCGAGCGGTAAGCTTCTCGCCTCCATAAACCTTCCGGAATATTGCGTCGATTTCGGCGTCGGTATAGTCTTCGGCATAGAAGCCGCAGAGGCCATGGTCGCTCAGACGGCATCCGGCTGCCGCGAAGTAGTCATGGCGCTTGCGCAGAGCCTCGATAACGTCGCCGAAATTATTTATGGCGATGCCCGACACCTCTGCCAGGCGGTCGATATATGCTTTGAAGTCAGCGGGATTTTCGACGGCCATAGCCTTGTCAGGGCGCCAAGTCGGGAGCACCTTGACTGCAAAACCGTCCTCCTTGACTTTGAGGTGATGCTCAAGTGAGTCGACCGGATCGTCGGTAGTGCATACCACCTCGACATTATAGTGCTTCATCAGACCGCGGGCGCTACGCTGCGGGGTCTGGAGCATCGCCGTGCAGTGGTCATAGATCTCGCGGGCGGTGGCCGGACTGAGCAGCTTGTCGACACCGAAGCCGGTCTTCAGCTCGAGGTGCGTCCAGTGGTAGAGTGGATTGCGCATGGTGTAGGGCACGGTTTCGGCCCACTTCTCGAATTTCTCCCAGTCGGTGGTGTCGGTGCCGGTGATGTAGCGCTCGTCTACGCCGTTGGTGCGCAGCGCGCGCCACTTGTAGTGGTCACCCTCAAGCCAGATCTTGGACAGGTTGGGAAACACATGGTCAGAAGCCACATATTCCGGGTTGAGGTGACAGTGGTAGTCTATGATGGGCAGACCTTCGGCATACTCGTGGTAGAGTCTTTCGGCGGCCGGGGTCTGAAGCAGAAAATTATTGTCGTTAAATTCTTTCATTGCGGTAAAAGTTGAGCAGATACACGCGCTTTTATTATTTAAGTTCAATTTTCTTGTAACGGGGCACAAGGAGTTTGATGACGCACCATGCCAGCAGGTATGAGCATGCGCAGACGGAGAATACGATCATGTATCCGGCGGGTTTGCCGTGGAATCCGGCAAAGCTGAAAGCGTCGCCCATCCGTGCGGTGTAGTCGAACAGGATGCCCGAGCCTTGGTTGATGATGTACGAGCTGAGGCCACCGGCCATAGTGCCGATGCCGACAATCGACGCCACGGTCGAAGTGGGGAACATATCGCCGATAGTCGAGTAGAGGTTGGCGCTCCAAGCCTGGTGTGCGGCGCCTGCGAGTCCAATCAGAATGGCGGGCCACCACGCCGAGTACATTCCCAATGGCTGGGCAAACAGAGCCACGATGGGCACAAAGGCGAACATCAGCATGGCGCGCATGCGGCCTGCGTAGGGGTTCATGCCACGCTTCTCGACAAAGAGTTTAGGCAGATAGCCACCGAAGATTGAGAGCACGGTCACAATCAGATAGAGGGTGAAAATCAGAGCCTGGCCCATCGGTGTGTATGATGCGTAGCCGAACTGGTCGGAGAAGTATGCCGGAGCCCAGAACAGGAAGAACCACCACACGCCGTCGGTGAAAGCCTTGCCGGCGATGAAAGCCCAAGTCTGGCGGAACCCGAAGCAACGCCAGAAAGGAATTGTCTTTGTCTCCTCCTTGTTGATTTCAGCCTGAGTCTCGTCAGCTTCATCCTGCTGGATGTAGTTGAGTTCGGCGCGGTTGACATATTTCGAATTCTGAGGTGCGGTGAAAAGCTTCATCCAGAAGCCCATCCAGACGAAACCGAGCGCACCGATAATGATGAAAGCCATCTCCCAGTCCCAGAGTTTTGCGAGCGAAGGGATGCAGAGCGGAGCGGCAAGAGCGCCGACCGAGGCTCCGGCGTTGAAAATCGAAGTGGCGAACGCGCGGTCCATCTTGGGGAAGTATAGTGCGGTCACCTTGATTGCAGCGGGGAAGTTACCCGACTCGCCGATGGCGAGCAGTGCGCGGCATCCTAAGAACAGCCACACACTGACCGAGGCCACAGAGAGGGCGAGTGCCGAGCCGGCTTTGATCCGGTAGAGGGCTTCGACCGACTCCACACCTTCAATCTTCATAGTTGCCCACCCGCATCCGGCGTGCATACATGCGGCTAATGACCATACGAATATGGCCCACAGATAACCCCGTTTCGAACCCATCCAGTCGATGAATTTGCCGGCGAAAAGCGACACAACGGCGTAGAACAGAGAGAAGAAGCCTGTGATTGTGCCATAGTCGGCGTCCGACCAGTGGAACTCAGGGGCGATGAAATCTTTCCAGGTCAGAGAGAGAACCTGACGGTCAAGATAGTTTATAGTGGTTGCAAAGAAGAGCAGTGAGCAAATGACCCACCGCCAGTTGGTCTTCTTCGCCGAATCGGCGATTGAGGTTGCTATAGCCATATCGTTCTAATAATTTAGAATTTAGAATTTAGAATGTAGCGTTCCGAATGTAGAATGTAGTACGTGGCAAATGTGGAGTTTTAATAATGTAGAATTTATCACGTGACAAATTCCGATAAACTACATTCTACATTCTAAATTCTAAATTATTTTTACATTGCGAGTACGTTGAATCCGCCGTCGACCACCGCGACAGTTCCGGTGACGAATTTGGATGCGTCAGACATCAGATAGTGGATAGTGCCGCAGAGTTCGTCGGGTTCACCCATGCGGCCGAACGGGGTCTGGCGTATCACGTCCTCTCCACGCTGCGTATAGCTGCCGTCGGGATTGGTGAGCAGCGAGCGGTTCTGTTCGGTCAGGAAGAAGCCGGGAGCTATGGCGTTGACGCGAATACCCTCGCCGAACTTGCGGGCGCACTCAGTAGACATATATGCTGTGAAATTTGAGATGCCGGCCTTGGCGGCGGCGTATCCGCACACTCGTGTCAGCGGTCGGAATGCGGCCATCGAAGAGAAATTGATAATCGCACCTTTGCCCTGAGCCACCATTGGCTTGAGGAATACCTGTGTCGGAATCACCGTGCCGACAAGGTTGAGGTTGAGCACCTTCTCAAACTGTGCCGGGTCGAGGTCGAAAAACGTCTTGTCCGGTCCGATAGTGGCGCCGGGCATGTTGCCGCCGGCGGCGTTGAGCAGCGTATCGACGCGGCCATATTTGGCCATGATGGCGTCGCAATTGGCTTTGACCACAGCCTCGTCCATCACATCGGTTTTCATGAACTCGATGCTGCCCGAGGGCTGTTCGGCCTGGATACTCTTCACGATTTCAGCGCCGACATCTTCCTTACGGCCCATGATTATCACTTTCGCACCGTTGAGGGCGAGATATTTAGCTATTGCGCGACCTAGAACGCCTGTGCCGCCGGTAATGACAGTGACATTACCCTCTATATCAAATAAGTTTTTCATAATTATTCTAATGTCGTGTTTGTGCCCGGAGAGGCTTGACGGCGAGTGCTCACTTCGTTCGCACCACAATCAAGAAATCAACATTCAACATTCAACATTCAACATTGTT
>N._albigula_661_foregut__coassemble_97_pt1 | contig 11294 bp, 9 predicted proteins | sample N__albigula_661_foregut__metabat2_high_PE_002 | metagenome-assembled genome bin N
GGCCGCTCTTGAAAGCTGCTTCGCTTTCGCACTCAACGATATGTTCAACGGCAACGCAATCGACAAGTTCGAACTCGCCCGCATCGGCCAGAGCACCGAGCACAACTATTGCGGTGTGAACTGCGGCATCATGGACCAGTTCGCCAGCGTGTTCGGACGCAAGGGCAACCTGATGCGTCTCGACTGCCGTTCGATGGAATATGAATATTTCCCCTTCAACCCGGAAAACTTCCAGCTCGTTCTGGTTGACTCCCGAGTAAAACATGAATTGAAAGATTCACCCTATAACAAGCGCCGCGAATCGTGCGAACGCGTAGCCAAGCGTCTCGGCATCGAGACTCTGCGCGACGCCACAATGGAGGCTCTCGACGCCGTGAAGTCAGACATCACCGCCGAGGACTACAGCCGCGCAAAATTCGTGATCGAAGAGAAAGACCGCGTGCTCGCAGTCTGCGACGCTCTCGAGAAAGGCGACTACGAGACCGTAGGCCGTAAGATGTACGAGACCCACCATGGTCTGTCGAAAGACTATGAGGTAAGCTGCGAGGAACTCGACTACCTCAACGACCTGGCCAAGGAGCTCGGCGTGACCGGCTCGCGCATCATGGGCGGCGGCTTCGGTGGCTGCACCATCAACCTGGTCAAGAATGACCTCCACGACAACTTCGTGACAGAAGTCAAGAAGAGCTTCAAAGAGAAATATGGCCACGAACCAAAAATCTACGACGTGGTTATCTCTGACGGCGCACACAAAGTTGAGGAGTAATGAAGATTACAAAACGAACAACAGCATCCGATGCGGGAGAGATCACACTCTTCCGCATCGAGAATTCTTCAGGTGCCTGGGCTGAGTTGTCGTCGCTTGGCGCCGGCATCGTAGAGGTCGGCGTGCCCGACCGCAAAGGCAAGATCGAGAACGTGGCGCTCTCATACGCCAATCCGGCCGACTACATGGCCGACGGCCCCTGCCTCGGCAAGTGTCCGGGGCGTTACGCCAACCGCATCTGCAAAGGTCATCTTGAAGTTGACGGCAAGACCTATCAGCTCGCCATCAACAATGGTCCGAACGCCCTGCACGGCGGCCCCACCGGCTTCCAGAACCACATCTGGGAGGCCCGCGAACTGGCCGACGGCGTGGAGTTCACCTACAAGGCTGCCGACGGCGAGGAGAACTATCCCGGCAATCTGACCGTCACCGCCACATACACCTGGAGCGAGAACAATGAGCTTACGCTCCGCTTCAAGGCTGTCAGCGACGCCGACACGGTGATCAACATGACCAACCATGCTTACTGGAACCTCCGGGGCGCTGACGCAGGCTGCATCTTCGACCATGAGATGAAACTCATGGCCGACAAGTGGCTCCCCACCGATGAAACACAGATTCCGACCGGCGAATTCGCCGACGTGGCCGGCACTCCGATGGACTTCCGTGACTTCAAGGCAATCGGCAAGGATATCAAGGCCGACTTCGAGGCTCTGCGCATCGGCAAGGGCTACGACCACTGCTGGGTGATCCGCGACTGGGCTCCGGGCAAGATGATTGAGAACGCCGTCGAAATCCGCGAGAAGAACTCCGGACGCGTGCTCAAGGTCGATTCCGACCAGCCGGGCGTGCAGGTATACACCGGTAACTGGTTCAAGGGTTGCCCCGACAACAAGTCGGGCCGCGACTATGAGGACTACGACGGTGTGGCCGTTGAGATGCAGGGTTTCCCCGACGCTCCCAACAAACCGCAGTTTCCCTCGCAGTTGCTCCGCAAGGGTGAGGAATATGACCGCACCATCAGGTTTAAATTCTCAGTAGAGTGATTCGTACTGAATAATTACAAAATTGTCTCAGGTAAGCATCGTCATACCGGTCCGCAACCGTCCGGAGCTGATCGGGCGCTGTCTTGACAGCGTCAAGGCGCAGAGCCTGCGCCCGCTCGACGTGATTGTGGTCGACAATGGTTCGACCGACAACACACGAGAGTCGGTGGCCCTGTGGGTCGCACGAAATGCCGGGGTCGGACAGGATCGGGAATTCAAGGTCATGCTGCTTGAGGAAAAGACACGAGGCGCCGCGGCGGCCCGCAATCGCGGGCTTGCCGCGGTCGCGTCTCCATACGTCATCTTCTTCGACAGCGACGATGTGATGCACCCCCGACTCGCGGAGAAAGCCCTCGCGGCAATCGGCGACGCTGACATTGTGCACTGGAAAGGTGAGATTATCGGCCTCGACGGCAAGCGCCGCATGAAGCCGTTCGGCACAGGCAATCTGCTGCGTCGCCAGCTCTACACCTGTCCGCTTTCGACTCAGCTCTACATGGCCCGTACGGATCTGATAGAATCGGTGGGCGGTTGGAACGAGAATCTGCCCGGCTGGAACGACTGGGAATTGGGCGTGCGCCTTCTGCTCAACGACCCCAAGACGGTTGCACTGCCGGAATGTCTGACGACCATCTTCGCACAAGAGAAGTCAATAACCGGCAAAAAATTCAGCGACAAAATCGGTGTATGGGAGGCGTCGATCAACGCAGTGGAGGCCGACATCGTGGCATCAGGACGCCACGACACAGCCCGGCTGCTTGAAATGGTCGATTACCGACGCGCGATTCTCGGTGCGCACTACCACCGCGAAAATGCCCACGAAGCCGCATATGCAGTTATTCGGAAGGCGATGAACGCGAAGAGACGCAGTCTGATCAAGAGTCTATGGCTGTTAGCGCTCTGTCACTACACAGCGGCCGGCGGCCGCGGTGCATACCGCCTATGGCGCCACTGAAGTTACAAGGCTCATAAATCTGACGAGTCTGATAAATCTTATAAGTCTTATATACTTGTCTAATTTGCGAAAATTGACTATATTTGCACAAAATTTATTAAGCGAGTGACACTTTAGGACAAGACACTTGTTTTTGCATTTGTAAGAAATTGATTAAATACCCAATAATTTAAAGTAAAATGGTAGATTATAAAAGCTTAGGTCTTGTAAACACACGTGAGATGTTTGCAAAGGCAGTTCACGGCGGATATGCAATCCCCGCGTTCAACTTCAACAACATGGAGCAGCTCCAGGCTATCGTAAAGGCATCGGCCGAGACAAAATCGCCCGTAATCCTTCAGGTGTCAAAAGGCGCCCGCAACTACGCAAACGCTATTCTGCTCCGCTTCATGGCACAGGGTGCCGTTGAGTATGCCAAGTCTCTTGGCTGGGAGAAGCCCCAGATTGTTCTTCATCTGGACCACGGCGACTCTTTTGAGCTCTGCAAGGATTGCATCGACAATGGTTTCTCGTCAGTAATGATCGACGGCAGCCACCTCCCCTACGAGGAGAATGTAGCCCTGACAAAGAAGGTAGTAGACTACGCACACCAGTACGACGTAACAGTCGAGGGTGAGCTCGGCGTTCTCGCCGGCGTTGAGGATGAGGTATCGTCCGACCACCACACCTACACCGATCCCGAGGAGGTAATCGACTTCGTAAACCGCACAGGTTGCGACAGCCTCGCTATCTCTATCGGCACATCGCACGGTGCATACAAGTTCACTCCCGAGCAGTGCACACGCGACCCCAAGACCGGCCGTCTCGTTCCCCCGCCGTTGGCATTCGACGTGCTTGAGGCTGTTGAGGCTAAGCTGCCCGACTTCCCCATCGTGCTCCACGGCTCTTCATCGGTTCCCCAGGAATATGTTGACATCATCAACAAATATGGTGGCAAACTTCCCGACGCAATCGGTATCCCCGAAGAGGAACTCCGCAAGGCAGCCAAGATGGACGTTTGCAAGATCAACATCGACTCAGACAGCCGTCTGGCCATGACAGCTGCTGTGCGCGAGACTCTCTGGACAAAACCCGCAGAGTTCGACCCCCGCAAGTACCTCGGTCCGGCTCGCGACGAAATGGAGAAGCTCTACAAGCACAAAATCCTCAACGTGCTTGGCAGCGACGGCAAAGCCGAATAATCCAAACCCACATACTACAAAAAGAGGTTGCGCCCATGGCGCAACCTCTTTTTTTATTCGCTGAGCGAAGCTTTGAGGGCTTCGAGGCATTGCTGAACCTCCCGGTCGGTCTTGAACAGACGCTCTTTGCAGAACTTCAGCAGCTCGAGCGCACGTGTGGTATAAGCAGCTAACGAGTCGATGTCGCACTGGTCTGACTCCATCTTCTGCAGGATGCTTTCGAGTTCTGCCACCGCTTCGCTATATTTTTCGGGCATTGACATAGTTGTATTCCGTTTTATAAGTTAATCATAATCTATATTGCGTACTCGCTGAAGGCGTGTCCTTACGATACGGTCGAGGATAGTGTTCCATTCTGGAGTTGCGTCTCGATCCGGTCGCCCGGTTTCACATCGGCGGCGTCACGCAGGGCTTTGCCGTTGACGCGCGTAATGCTGTAACCCCGACGCAGCGTGTTGTCGGGACTCAGCAGCCTCAGCATGTCGCCGAGCCGCTCGAGCCGTTGTTTCTGGCTGTCAGTCCGCTTGGCTGCCGCGTTCTCCAGACGCATGGCGATTGTCAAGAGCGCATTGGAGGCGTTGGTCAGACGGCTGCCGGTATCGCGGCTCAGTCGGTTGGCATACTCGCCAAGCTGCAACTTGGCCCGCATCACACGGCTGCCGACAAGATTGGGGATGGCGTGCGCACAGCGGTCGAGCTGCATACGAGCACGAAGCACCTGGTTGGATACCAATGCCGGAACAGTCTGCGAAATATTGCTCAAGCGCATATGTTCGCCACGCAGCGCCTCGATGCCGAACTGAGCGATGCGTCGCACGCGGTCGGTCGTTGCCGTGTAGGCCACACGCAGCGAATCGATGATATATGCAGCCACAGCGGTCGGTGTCTTGCAACGCACGCAGGCTATCTCGTCGAGCACCGTACGGTCGCGCTCATGACCGATGCCGACAATAACCGGCAGCGGAAATGTGGCGACACGGCGCGCCAAGTCATAGTTGTCGAAGCCGTTCAGGTCGGTGGTGGCACCGCCGCCACGGATTATCACCACGGCGTCCCACAAAGCCATGGTTTCCTCCACCAGGTCAAGAGCGTAGAGCACCGATGGCGCGGTGCGCTCCCCCTGCATGACGGCCGGAAAGAGAAATGTGTATATTGCAAACCCGTCGGGGTTGTTGGCAATCTGGTTCATGAAGTCACCGTAGCCGGCGGCTCCTTCGGCCGAAATCACAGCTATGCGCTGCGGCGTCATGCCGACGGACAGCTGCCGGTTGCGGCCGACTACACCCTCGCGCGTAAGACGCTCTAATATTTCACGACGCACGCGCTCCATGTCGCCAAGCGTGTAGCTCGGGTCGATGTCGGAAATGGTAAACGAGAGGCCGTAGAGATTGTGGTGTGTGGCCGAACCGCGCACCAACACCTTTATGCCCGACGACAGGTCTCGACCTGTCGCGGCGTAGAACTTCCGGCGCAGTGCGCCCAATGTTCCTGCCCATATCATGGCGCGGATTTTGGCACGTGTGGTGCCGGCAGTATCCTTCTCGATAAGTTCCATGTAGCAGTGGCCGCCAACTATGCGCAAGTCCGAAAGCTCCGCCTGCACCCAGACGTTCTGGATGTCGCGGCTCATGCGGATGGCATTACCGAGCAGTTGCTGGAACTGCGAGAGGCTCAGCGAACTACTCTGCATCGGCTTCGCCTATTTGCCGGAGTGCGCCCGTTGCGGGATCGAATGTGGCGAACGAGCGGGCCTTCTTGTCGCTGAACAGCGAGGGCTGCAGACCGAACTGAACGCCAAACTGCGCGCAGTCAATCTCTTCGCTCCAGAGCGTCTTGCCTGCGAGCGACAGCGTCACCTTGGCCGCACCGGGGATATTGTATATCACCGCATCTTTGGGCAATTTCTTCTCCTCGCCCTTGGCATCGACAGGAAGTTCACCCTCGCGTGTCACCTTGACATCGACATATACCGGTTCGCCCGAATAGTCGTCAGACTCCACGAAGCCGGCAAAGTCAGACATACGGAACAGCACATTTTTGCCACCCTCGACCGGCGTGAACGTGAACGAACGGGTCACGGTCTGTGTCTCTGTCGAGCCGACAAATGCAGCGGTCATCACAGCCTCCTGATGTTGGAGGGAGTTGAGCATCAGCTCGAGTTGGCGTCCGTCGGTGGGCATGGTCTCGGCAGTGCCGCGTGTCAGCGCCACCTTGGAGTCGCGCACCTCCATCAGGTTTTCCGACAGCATCTGTGCCTGCTTGGCCGACGATTGCGAGGCCAGGAAGTCCTCGTTGACATACTGCAGATACTCGCGTATATTTTTAACCTCGCCCTCAAGCTCGGTGTCATCAGCCGCGGCAGGCGCATCCGGAGCCGGAACCTCCTTATTGATAGCCAGTAGCATACCGTCTTCGGCCACACAGATTGAGGTCAGCGCGCCCGGCTTGAGCTGCATCAGATACCGGTTCTCCGAATCGGGAATGCCGTAGACATATGCTTTGACCGACACTATCTCCCACTTCTCGGAGTCCTCCTTGACCACACGGTCGGTGCCTAAAAATTTCTTGGCATATTGGTAGTATGGACCGGCATGGCTGACGGTGCGCCGGGCTGTGACGTCGAATCGCACAGCCGTGGTCGGCAGCGTGTAGACAAGTCCATACTCATTGTGCTTGTCGGCGTTGAGAATCCGGGTCTGCTGCGCCGAGACGGCGGGACAGAACGCTGAAGCGGCAATTGCTGCGATTATCAGTGGTTTCTTCATAAGCAAATGTGAAACGCTCTCAGCTTGTGTCAGTTGAGAGCCTTAGGGTTAATAGTCTTGTTTATGGCCCGGCCCAGATTGTCGACGATGTCGGAGGCGGTCAGGCCTAACTCGCCATGTATTTCGGCGGCGAGATCACCGGCGAGGCCATGGATGTATGTTCCGATTGCCGCTGCATACTCGGGCAGGTATCCCTGTGCGAGAAATGCTGCGATAACTCCGGTCAGCACGTCGCCGGCACCGGCTGTGGCCATTCCGGGGTTGCCGGTGGAGTTGAAGTAAACGCGGCCTGTCGGGCGCACCACCGCCGTGTGATGACTCTTGAGCACAATGACGATGTTGTACTGGCGCGACATTTCGATGGCGGTTTTGAGTCGGTCCTCAGACGATTTCTGTTCACCGAACATCCGGTCGAATTCGCCGATATGCGGGGTTATGATGGTTTTGGCGGGGAGCAGCGAGAGCATGGCCGGATGCCGGGCAATGCAGTTCAGCGCGTCTGCGTCGAGCACCATAGGCGCCGAGCAGTTCTGGAGCAGCGACTGCAGGGCTGTGGCCGTGGTGTCCTGTGTGCCGATGCCGGGGCCTACCGCCACCACCTGGTGGTTATGATGCATCTTCATCTCGGTGATGAAGTGCTCATTACGGTCAGGCTCGAACATGGCTTCGGGCACTGCTGTCTGCAGGATGTTCAGACCGCCGCGGGCACTGTGCACGGTGACCAGACCTGCGCCCGAACGCATTATGGCACGGGCTGACATAACAGCCGCTCCCATCATGCCGGTAGATCCGGCGAAGAGAAGCGCCGAACCATAGTCGCGCTTGCCGGTGAACGGCAGCCGCTTGCCGGAGAACGGCAGTTGCCTGAGCAGCAATGGCGCTATGTTGTTGTGGTCGATTACAAAGAAGTTGGTAGGAATCTCCTTGATTTTTGACACGTCCAGGTCGATATCGAGCAACTTCCACTCCCCGATTACCGCGCTGTTTTCGGCGAAATAGAACGAAAGGCGAGGCAGCTGAAAAGCCAACGTGAGGTTCGCGTGGACCACGTCGCGCAGATTGATGTGCGAATTCCACTCGCTGAAGAGACCTGACGGTGTGTCGATCGAGATGACATATGCACCGGATTCGTTGATGTAGCGGGCCACCGACACAAAGCCTCCCTGCAGAGGCTGGTTCAGGCCCGTGCCGAACAGACCGTCGATCACAACGTCGCTCTTTCCCAAGTAGGGAGGATTGAATGAATGTGTGACCTCGGTGAAGTCCACATTATCCATGGCTATGAGGCGTTTGCACTCCTCGTCGCAGTCGTGCGAGAGCTTGCCGGCTACGTTGAACAGAAATATCTCAACCTTGCGGTAGCCCTGCTCGATAAGCATACGGGCCACGGCCAATGCGTCGCCGCCGTTGTTGCCGGGGCCGGCGATTACCACAAACCGCTGGTTGGGCAAAAATCGTGATATTATCTCGCAAGTCACCGCGTTTGCAGCACGCTCCATCAGGTCGATGGAGCTTATCTGCTGCGACTCGCAGGTGGCGTTGTCTATCTGGTGAATTCCTTGGGAATCAATTATTTTCATCAAACTAAGGGTTTAGTCTCGCAATGTGTCTTCGAATAGAATAACAATCGTCGGTGTCAATCTTCGGAACACATGTGTCTAATAAATTACAAATTTACTCAACCCTGGCGATTATTGCAAATAAAAAATCAAATTAGAAAAATTGTTTTCACCGCATCACGGCACACGCATGGGAACGTAAGCCTCCGGCTTGCGCCTGTGTAATGTAGAGTCGCGGGCTAAATTTAAATATTGGCAGCATCGGTGAATTTTGCGCTGCGCTGGGTTGCAACCATCATGGACTATGGAGGAACAATCTTGGACTATCTTTGTAACAGGGCGCGGATGGATTACGGAGCGACGGATGACCGCCGATTTACCACTGAATAGGCGCAAGCCGGAGGCTTACGTTCCCAGATGCGACGATTCAACATTTCCCTATGGCGCAAGCCGGAGGCTTACGGTCCCAGGTTCATAATGTGGGGGAAAGGGAGGCTAAAAGCTGTACTGCACGCCGGCTTGCCAGCCGATGCCGGTGGTGGGGGCCGAGTTCCAGTAGTACACTTTCGGGCGGTAGTTGAACAGGTTGTCGACAGCAAGCGTGACCGTTAGGCCCTTCCACACCTCCTGGTTGAAGGTGAGTTTCCATATGGAATATGCGCCGCTGTTTGGCAAGTCGGTGTCAGGCGAGCCAAGATAGCGACCTGATATGCCGGCGTATAACTTATAATTCTTGGAGAAGCGGTGCTCATAGTCCAGACGCCAGTTGGCCGAGTGGCGTCGAGGTTGCGAGAATGCGGAGTCGAACTTGCGTCCATGCGTAAGCAGCAACGAGTAGCCGACTTTGGCACCAACGCCGCAATTCAGCCGATAACGCGCCGTCACGTCCACGCCAAAGGTGCGGACATCGTTTTCGTTGACATAAATCATGCCGGCCTCGCGGTCGGCGTCACCGTCAAAGTCGACAGGCGTGATGCGGCTGTTGTAGTATGTATAATTGGCCACAGCCGACACACTGTAGCTACCGGCGAGCAGCGACTGCCCCACGACACCGCTCCGCTCAGCCGAGACACTGAAGTTGTGGCTTTTTTCCGGCTTCAGGTCAGGGTTGCCGTATACCATCTGGATTCCGGCCATGTCGAAGTCCATATACATCTCTTTGAGCGAGGGGGCGCGGAATCCACCTGCATATGATGCGCGTATCGTCATGAAATCAGGCTTGAACATGAGCGCCAGACGCGCTGTGGGCGACTGCGAGCGCGACCCTGAAAAATAATCCTCGCGAAGACTGGCTACAATATTGAGCCATGCCAGCGGACGCCAGTCAAACTGCGCGAAAGCATCGACCGAGTATTGGCGGTGGATGCTGTTGTCGATGAACTGATACGAGGTGAGATAGTCGTGCATGAAGTCCGCGCCGACTGTAAGCGTGGATGTGCGCCAGCTATTCGAGTAGAGAGCGTGGACTATGTTCTGCCTGTTGGAGTAGTCATGTGCGTGGGTGCGGTGTCCGCCTACATACCTCGACTTGTCGTATTGGTCGTAGCTGTAAGAGAGTTCCAGATTGCCGCTGCCGGAGATATCCCACAGCGCGCGCAGACCGGCGGCATAATCCTTGTAGCGGTCTTCGTAGGTGAGCCGGTCGCTTGAGCGCTCATAGTAGCTGCCGCGCGCCGTGAGCCGCAGTGATTCAATCGGCCTGTAGGTGAGGCGCTCCTTGACATTGACCGACCGGCCGCCGTAGATGTGGTGCAGGCTCGACTGCGAATCGAAGATGTCGGCGAGGCGCACCAGGCTCGAACGGACAAACTGCGCTGATGTGCTGCTGCTCCACTGCTTCAGATTGAAGCCAACATTGCCTCCGATGCGCAACTCATGTCCCTCGCTGCGGTAGCGCGTGCCTACCGATGCGTGCCAAGGAGCGTCGTTCTGACGCGAAATCAGATTTACGACCCCACCCACGGCATTGGCGCCATAGAGCGCCGACGATGCACCCTTGACAATCTCTACATGACCTGTGTCGTCGAGATTGAGCCTGCTGTAGTCTATGTTATCGAGAGTCTCGCCGGCAAGCCGCTCGCCATCTATCAGAAAGAGAATGGCATTACCGCCGAAACCGCCCATATAGAGCGATGTCTCCTGACTCATCGAGTAGCCGAATTCGAGTCCCGGCAGTTCCTCGGTCAGCAGGTCGCGGATATTTGTGGCATCGGTTTTTTTGATTTCGTCGCCAGTGATAAGCCGTGTAACAACGGGTGTATCCTTAAGCGATTTTGGCGTACGAGTGGCCGTGACGACCACTTCGTCGAGGTCGTCATAGACAAGCTCCGCAGCCTTGGGAGCCGCGGAGAGGTGCGTGCAGACGGCAAAGCCTGCACACAATGATCTGACCAGAATCGTACGCGCCATGCAGCGACGTTACTTTTTTGTTCCGGTGAACGATGCGATTATAGGCACCGGCATGCTGCCGGGTGTCGAGGCTGTCTCGAGCTTCAGGACATTTCCTTCAACAGTGCCCTGCAGTGTTGTCTTAAAGCGCATACCACCGCTCTGCTGTGTGTTTTCGGTGCGTGCCAGCGTGTACACGCCGTTCGACAACGACACCTTGACTCCGGTTACTGTCATTTCAGGAATCACCATGGTGGCCTGACCCGACATATTGTGCTGCGGGATGGTTATGCTGACTTCATCGACTGATGTTGCAGTGATGGTATAGCTGAAGTCATCGTATGTTCCGGCATCCATCTGCGTGCCGCCCATGGTGACGGTCTGCACCTGTTTGCCTGTGTATACTCCGGCAATAGCGTCGGCGGTCGATACTTCAGGTTCGTTGTTGTCATCGTCGCCCGAACATGCGGTCATGACAGTCAAGCCCAGAACCAATGTAAGCGTGGCAGAAATAAATTTTGTCAATTTCATAGTTAATATGTATTGTTATTGTTGTCAAAATTATTACGACACAAAATTACATCAATTCCAACAATCGGGCAATACCTAAAAATAGTGATTTGATGATTTTGAT
>N._albigula_661_foregut__coassemble_99_pt1 | contig 10910 bp, 16 predicted proteins | sample N__albigula_661_foregut__metabat2_high_PE_002 | metagenome-assembled genome bin N
TTCATTCTCTGGGGGTCGTACGCTATCCGCAAAGGTGAACGCATAGACCGGTCCAGGCACCTTGTGCTGACTTCTCCCCACCCATCGCCGCTTTCGGCTCACCGGGGATTCTTCGGCAACCACCACTTCTCAAAAGCTAACGAATATCTCGCCGCCCACGGCAAAACACCGATTGAATGGTAAACAGAAAACTGTTCATATTATCGCTCGTCATGGCACTTGCCGCCGGAATCTCCTGCGGCATGAATACCGCCACGCAGATTTTCGACCCGAATTTCCGCACCCTAAAGGTACAGGTGCTCGACAATTTCATGGCGCCACCGGTGATTCGCATGGGTACCGAAGACCGAATCGTCATCAATTTCGATGAAATCGGCGAGACGAACAGCTACCTGGAGTTCCGGTTGCTGCACTGCAATGCCGACTGGCAACCGTCACGTCTGATTGAATCGGAATATGTCGATGGTTTCAATTCGCAGCGCATAGAAGACTACGCATTCTCTACGGCTACGTTCGTAAACTACACCAACTACCGCATCGAACTTCCGAACGATGATATGCGCATACTCCATTCAGGAAATTATCTGCTGCAGGTCTACAATCCTGACAACCCGGAAGAGGTTCTGCTGCAGGCTCGTTTTCAGGTCAGTGAGAACCGCGTTGCGATAGGCGGCCGGACGACGTCGCGCACCGACAAGGGCTACAACAGCGAATGGCAACAGCTCGCCATTGCAATCAACGGCGACGGTCTTGGCCAGTTCAACCCGTATCAGGACATACGCGTTGATATCACCCAGAATATGCGCGACGAGACGCGACGTACGCTCAAGACACCCCTGCGGGTCGAGGGTAAAAGTGCGGTCTACGAACATCTGCCGGACCTGATATTCCCGGCCGGCAACGAGTATCGCCGCTTCGAATCGACGAGCAATGTGTTTGCCGGCATGAGCGTGGACTCTCTGCGATACATGGGGTCGAATTATCACGTCTGGCTCAAGCCGGACAGTCCGCGCGCAAGGTCTGAATATTCCTACGACGTAACGCAGCATGGCCGCTTCATGGTGCGGGAGTACAATTCCACCGACTCCGATATCGGAGCTGACTACATAACAGTCCACTTCTCGCTCAACTCGCCCGAATACATTGACGGCGACGTATATGTCGATGGCGAATTTACCCATGGTCTATATTCGGACTATAACCGGATGGACTATGACCGCGACCTGCATATGTATCAGGCCGAAATACCTGTCAAGCAGGGTGCCTACAACTACCAGTACGTGGTGCGGAAGCACGACGGAAACTCGGCAGCCACTCCGGCTCCTGTAGAAGGCAATAAGTATGAGACGTCAAACGAGTATGGTGTTGCCGTCTATTTCACTCCTCCCGGCGCCAGAGCAGACAGACTGGCCGGATATAATGTTATAATGTAAACGGATTATTACTTTAAATACTTTAGCTGATATGCTTCAGATTCAACATACTCTTGTTTCGCTCGACCTCGTAGAGAAGTTCTTCGTCTGCGACCTCGACGCCTGTCTGGGCGCCTGTTGCATCGAAGGCGACGCCGGAGCTCCGCTTGCACCCGGCGAATCGGAGCGCATTGAAGAAGTGCTCGATGTTGTGAAGCCGGACCTGTTGCCACGAGCCGTTGTCGAGATCGAGGCCGGAGGAGTGTCATACACCGACCCCGACGGCGATCTGGTGACACAGATTGTAGATGGCCGCGACTGCGTGTTCACGTGCTATGCACCGGGCGGCAAATGTCTCTGCGCACTCGAACGCGCGCAACGTGAAGGCAGAATTCCCGATGTCAAACCGATTTCATGCCGCCTGTATCCTGTCAGACTCAAGGAGTATGATGGCTTCACAGCCGTAAATTTCCACAAGTGGAAAATATGCAAACCTGCCGAAACACTCGGACGCAAACTCGGCATTCGCGCATACGAGTTTCTCAAGGTTCCGCTCATTAAGAAGTTTGGCGAGGAATGGTACCGCGAGCTCGAGCTGACGGCCCGCGAATGGCTGAAACAAACGAATTAGGAATTAGGAATTAGGAGTTAAGAGTTAGGAATTGTAATTAAATGATGAGCTATTATGATTGGATTGACCTTGCGGTGCTGATTGTCTACAGTCTGACAATCATCAGCTGCGTGATTGTGGTTCTGAAAGAGAACCGCAATCCTATCCGCTCGCTCTCGTGGGTGATAGCGCTGATATTTCTGCCTGGCGTCGGTCTGATTTTTTATCTCTTCTTCGGCCGCAGCCTGCGCGGACAGCATATGATATCGCGCATGAACAAACGCAAGATTATCACCACCATGGCCCCCCGCCATGTCAATCTTGACTCGGAAAATCTGTCGCGAGCTGACCGCAATCTCATCAAATTAGCCCGAAATTTATCCTCCTCTTTCTACACTGTCAACAACCGTATCAGCATATTCACCAATGGCGAGGATAAATTTTCAGCGTTGAAGCATGATTTGCTCAACGCCCGCCGCTCGATATATCTGCAATATTATATCTTTCTCGATGACACGCTTGGCCATGAGATAGCCGAAATATTAATGCAGAAGGCTCGCCAAGGTGTTGATGTCCGCGTGATGTACGACAATGTGGGCAGCTTCTCGGCCCGCAACAAGTTCTTCAAGATGATGAACAGCGCCGGCGTTCTGACACATCCGTTTTTTAAGGTAACATTCCCTCAATTCGCCAATCGTGTCAACTGGCGGAATCACCGCAAGATGGTGATAATCGACGAGGAAATCGGATACATCGGAGGTATGAACATCGCCGACCGATATGTCAACCGCGACACTCAGGGATGGGGCTGGCGCGACACACATTTCAAGGTATGCGGTGATATAGTAGAATCAATGATGTTCTCGTTTGTTGTAGACTGGAATTTCCGTAATCAGGAGCACCCGATGAGCTATCCGAAGATAAAGCCCGTCAATTTCCACAATTCGGTTGGAATGCAATTGGTGACATCTGGGCCTCTTTCGCAATGGGACAACCTGGCTCTATGCTTCCTTAAAGCCATTTCCTCGGCCACCAGGAGCATTTATATACAGACGCCATACTTTCTGCCGACCGACTCATTATCGCACGCCCTGCAGGCCGCAGCGCTGTCGAAGACAGATGTGCGCATAATGATACCGCGCAAGCCCGATTCGAAGATGCTCAGGTTCGCTTCATTTTCATACGTCACTCAGTGCCTTAACGCCGGCATCAAGGTGTATCTATACAATCCGGGAATGCTCCACGCCAAAGCCATGATAATCGACGACAACCTCGTCACGGCAGGTTCGACCAACTTTGACTTCCGAAGCTTCGAGAACAACTTTGAGTGCAACCTATTCATCTACGACAAGGATGTGAACCGGCAGATGCGCGAGATCTTCTTCAAAGACATGTCCAAGTGCACCAAACTCACACTTGCCACCTGGCGCCGACGCCCCCTGCTGCAACGCACAGTCGAATCGGTAGTCCGCCTCGTCAGCCCGATATTATAAACAAAAATAGTGCCCTCACGAATCGACAGGCTGCATCAGCATATCTGTGGTATAAAACAATAGCGCCCGTCGGCAATCGACGGGCGCTATTTGTATATTTGCAACTGTATTATTCAGCAGCTTTTTCTTCAGCAGCAGCTTCAGCCTTGGGAGCCTCAGCGGCGGGAGCCTCGGCAGCGGCAGCTTTCTTAGAACGTGAGCGGCGAGTGCGGCTCGACTTCTTGGTGGCTGCCTCTGCGAGAGCCGCCTCGTTGAAGTCTACGAACTCAATCATGGCCATTTCGGCGTTGTCACCGAGACGGTGGCCGGTCTTGAGGATGCGCAGGTAACCGCCGGGACGGTTAGCTACCTTCTCCGAGATAACTCCGAAGAGTTCCTTGACAGCTTCTTTGTTTTGGAGATAGCTGAACACCAGACGGCGGTTCTGAATGTCGTCGGTCTTCGAGCGGGTGATCAGAGGCTCGGCATAGACGCGCAATGCCTTTGCCTTTGCCAGAGTCGTAAAGATTCTCTTATGTTCGATAAGAGAGATCGCCAGATTGGCAAGCAGCGCCTCGCGGTGGCCCTTCTTACGGCTCAGGTGATTGAATTTCTTATTATGTCTCATTGTGCGATTTAGTCTTTGTCTAATTTATATTTCGAAATATCCATTCCAAAGGAAAGATTGTACTTCTCAAGCAGCTCGTCGAGCTCCGAGAGTGACTTCTTTCCGAAGTTTCTGAACTTGAGCAGGTCATTCTTGTTGAAGACCACCAGTTCGCCGAGGGTTTCGACTTCGGCGCTCTTAAGGCAGTTGAGTGCGCGCACCGAAAGGTCGAGGTCGACGAGCTTGCTCTTGAGGAGTTGACGCATGTGGAGCACTTCCTCATCGAACTCCTCGGGAGTATCCTCCTGGGGAGTTTCGAGAGTAATCTTCTCATCACTGAACATCATGAAGTGCTGGATAAGAATCTTGGCAGCCTCCTTGAGTGCGTCTTTCGGAAGAATCGAGCCGTCAGTAGTGACTTCAATAATAAGCTTCTCGTAGTCGGTTTTCTGCTCAACGCGGAAGTTCTCGACAGCATATTTCACATTCTTGATCGGAGTGTAAATAGAGTCGACAGCTATAGTGTTGGCACTGGCACCGGCGAGCATTTCGCGGTTTTCGTCAGCGGGCACCCAGCCACGGCCTTTGTTGATGGAGTATTCCATTTCGAAGCCGAAAGCAGGGTCGAGATGACATATCACCAGATCGGGGTTCAGAACTTCGAATCCCGAGAGAACCTTTCCTAAGTCACCAGCCGTAAACACATCTGTTCCCTCCACCTTGACCGAAGCAGTTTCGGTGTTGTGGTCCTCGGTTACCTGTTTGAAGCGAATTTGCTTGAGGTTGAGGATGATGTTGGTTACATCTTCCTTCACACCGGGGATAGTGTCCAGCTCATGAGCCACACCGCTGATGCGGATGGAGTTGATTGCGAATCCGCCGAGCGACGAAAGCAAGATTCGACGCAAGGCATTTCCGATAGTCTGGCCGTAACCCGGTTCAAGCGGGCGAAACTCGAACTTGCCGTACGAGTCGCTTGCTTCAAGCATGATTACCTTTTCGGGTTTCTGAAATGCTAAAATTGGCATGGGTCTTAGTGTTTATTATTTAGAATAGAGCTCGACGATGAGTTGCTCCTTGATAGTCTCGGGGATATCCTCACGCTGGGGAAGGTGGAGATACTTGCCACCCATGATAGTGGCATCCCACTCAATCCAGGGGAATTTGCTGTGGTTGAAACCGGCCACGCAGTCGGTGATAACCTCGAGCGACTTGGATTTTTCGCGGACAGTGACTACATCGCCCGGCATAACGCGGTACGAGGGGATGTTTACGTTCTTGCCGTTGACATTGATATGCTTGTGGAGCACGAGCTGACGGGCAGCCGGACGGCTGGGAGCGAGGCCCAGACGGTATACGAGGTTGTCGAGACGGCTCTCCAGCAGTTGGAGGAGCACCTCACCTGTAATGCCCTTGGTGCGCTCAGCCTTTTCGAAAAGGTTGCGGAACTGACGCTCGAGCACTCCATAAGTGTATTTGGCTTTCTGTTTTTCGCGAAGCTGGGTGCCGTACTCCGAAGTTTTCTTACGGCGGTTCTGACCATGCTGGCCCGGAGGATAGTTTCTCTTAGCAAAAACCTTGTCCTCGCCGAAAATGGGCTCACCGAACTTACGCGCGATTTTTGTTTTTGGTCCTGTGTATCTTGCCATTATTTTGTACTTTTATTACTAATCCGCTGGGGCATGCCGCTTAGCGCAGCCGCGACCGTCGAGAGAAAGAAGAAGTGACGGTCAATTCGCATTCACGGCCTGTCGGGACGGACTTCAGTTGGAATTTTCTGTTAGACTTTGAAATTATTCCTGTTGTGACTCTACCGAAAGCAGGAGGGATTAGACTCTTCTTCTTTTCGGAGGGCGGCAACCGTTGTGCGGAAGCGGAGTAACGTCTACGATTTCAGTCACCTCGATGCCGCTCTGATGAACGAAACGAATGGCTGCCTCGCGGCCGTTGCCCGGGCCCTTGACGTATGCCTTCACCTTGCGCAGACCCAGATCATATGCGACCTTTGCGCAATCCTGCGCTGCCATCTGTGCTGCGTAGGGGGTGTTCTTTTTAGAGCCTCTAAAGCCCATCTTGCCCGCTGAAGACCAAGAGATAACCTGACCCTCGTCATTTGCAAGACATACGATGATGTTGTTGAAAGAGCTATGCACATGCAGCTGGCCACTTGCGCCAACCTTGACATTCCTCTTTTTTGCTGCGACTGTCTTTTTTGCCATATTTGATTATGATTATTTAGTAGCTTTCTTCTTGTTAGCGACTGTTTTCTTGCGACCCTTGCGTGTACGGGCATTGTTTTTTGTGCTCTGTCCGCGAACCGGGAGACCCAGACGGTGACGGATGCCACGGTAGCAACCGATGTCCATAAGACGCTTGATGTTGAGCTGGATTTCTGTGCGAAGGTCACCCTCCACCTTGTGGTCGCGCTGGATCACCTCACGAACGGCTGCTGCCTGTGCATCGGTCCAGTCTTTTACTTTGATGTCGCGGTCGACACCAGCTTTGTCGAGAATCGCCTTTGCAGCGCTACGGCCAATACCGTAGATGTAGGTCAAAGCGATCTCGCCTCTTTTATTTTGCGGCAAATCTACGCCGACAATTCTTACTGCCATATTGCTTTTTTACGAATTTTTTGCAAAGGTAATATTTTTAAGCCGATTATCAAAATCGCTTACCCCTGACGCTGTTTAAATTTCGGATTCTTTTTGTTGATAACGTACAGTCTGCCCTTGCGGCGCACGATCTTGCTGTCGGCAGTACGTTTCTTAACAGATGCTCTAACTTTCATATCGAGTTGTGTTTTATTTGTATCTGAATGATATCCGGCCTTTGCTGAGGTCGTAGGGACTCATCTCCACTTTGACCTTGTCGCCCGGAAGTATCTTGATATAGTGCATTCTCATCTTGCCTGAAATGTGGGCTGTTATTTCATGGCCGTTTTCAAGTTCGACCTTGAACATTGCATTAGACAATGCTTCGAGAATTACACCGTCCTGTTCGATTGCTGCCTGTTTTGCCATTTTAGCTTTGATTTGGGTTTGTCAGTTGTGATTCAGATGATTCAGCTACCAGCAGACCGCCGTTCCGTCGGATTGCGTCTTCGATATACTCGAACGTTGTGAGAATTTCGGGCTTATCATCGGTTATCGCGATGGTATGCTCGAAATGAGCTGACGGCTTTCTGTCGCGTGTGCGGCACTCCCAGCCGTTCCGCTCTATCACAATGTTCTTGCTGCCAAGATTGATCATAGGCTCGATTGCGATCACCATACGAGGCTTAAGCACCGGTCCGATGCCACGGCGCCCGTAGTTGGGCACTTCGGGATCCTCATGCATGCTTCGACCGATGCCATGGCCGCACATCTCACGAACCACGCTATAGCCGCGTCGCTCGCAATAGGTCTGTACGGCATTGCTGATATCGCCTATTCGTTTGCCGGCACGCGCAGCGTCGATACCCTTGTAGAGTGACTCCTTTGTGGTGCGGAGCAGTGCCTCTACCTTCTCGTCTACCTCGCCGACAGCAAATGTATAGCAGCTGTCACCGTTGAAGCCGTTGAGTTCGGCCACACAGTCGGTGCCTACGATATCTCCTTCGCGAAGAGCGTAATTGGACGGGAATCCATGCACTACGGTCTCATTGACTTCGATGCAGAGAGTTCCCGGGAATCCGTGATAACCCAGGCAAGCGGGCTTACCCCCGTTGTCGAGGATAAACTCCCTTGCTATGGTATCGAGTTTGAGAGTGGTGACTCCTGGCTTTACCCACTTGGCCACTTCGCCGAGCGTGCGGCTCACGAGGTTGCAGGCTGCCTTGGTCAGCTCAATCTCTTCTTGTGTCTTGATATAAATCATCTTATTCTTGACTCACCCTAATTTAACACTTGGGCTGCAGGATTATCGGCCTTTGATACTGCCATGCTTCATCAGACCATCGTAGCGGTGCATCTTCAGATGGCTCTCCACGATGCGGAGAGTGTCGAGGATAACACCAACCAGAATCAGCAGCGAAGTGCCGCCGAAGAACGATGCGAAGCTGCGGTTGAGGCCACACACATGGGCGATAGCCGGCAAGATAGCCACAATGCCGAGGAAAATAGAACCGGGCAGAGTGATGCGCGACATAATGGAGTCGAGATAATCGACAGTCGGCTTACCGGGTTTGATGCCGGGGATGAAGCCGTTGTTACGCTTCATATCCTCGGCCATCTGAGCCGGACGGACCGTGATCGCCGTATAGAAGTATGTGAAAGCCACAATCATGATGAAGTACACGAGGTTGTACCAGAAACCGTACATATCTGTCATCGCGCCGAAGAAACCTGTCTGGCGTGTGCTGAATCCAATGAGAGTGACAGGAATAAACATGATAGCCTGGGCAAAGATGATAGGCATCACACCAGCGGCATTCACCTTAAGAGGAATGTACTGGCGCGCACCGCCATACTGTTTGTTTCCCACCACTTTCTTGGCGTACTGCACGGGCACGTTGCGGGTTCCCTGCACGAGAAGCACCGCGCCGGCGATAACTGCAAGCAGAATAACGATCTCAACGAGGAAGAGAACGAGACCACCACCCTGCGAGTTCATCAGACGGCCGGTGAACTCCTGGACAAAAGCCTCAGGCAGACGCGCGATGATACCGATAAGGATGATGAACGAGATACCGTTGCCAACACCCTTGCGGTCGATGCGCTCACCAAGCCACATGATGAACATAGAACCGGCTGCGAGGACAATCGTCATGAACACGATGGTCCAGAAACCTAATTCAACGTGGCCGCCCGCAGCCTGAACCTGATACTTGAGGTTCATCAGGTAGGCAGGGCCCTGGAGCACCAGAATAAACACTGTCAGATATCGGGTATACTGATTGAGCTTCATGCGCCCGCTTTCGCCCTCGCGCTGCATTTTCTGAAATGCGGGGAGCACCATGCCGAGGAGCTGAATCACGATCGAAGCCGTGATGTAAGGCATAATACCGAGTGCGAAGATAGAAGCCTGCGAGAAGGCGCCACCCGAGAACATATCGAGCAGCTGCATCAGTCCGTCGGCAGTGAAATTCTTAAGTGCGAGCAGTTCGTCGGGGTTGATGCCCGGCAGGACCACGTAGCACCCGAAGCGGTAGATAATCACCAGCAGCAGCGTGATACCGATGCGATGGCGGAGATCTTCAACGCTCCAGATATTTTTAATTGTTTTAGTAAATCCCATTGGAAGTAAGATTATTTTTTAACTACGGAACCACCGGCAGCGGTGATAGCTTCTTCGGCAGCTTTCGAGAAAGCATTGGCTTCAACCTCGAGCTTGTGGCTGATAGAGCCATTACCGAGGATTTTAACCAGAGCCTTCTTCGAAACGAGGCCTGCGGCGCGAAGGTCATCGACTGTAACCTTAGTGGCGCCGTTGGCTGCCAGAGCGTCAAGCGCGTCGAGGTTGATAGCCTTGTATTCAATTCGGTTGATGTTTTTGAAACCGAATTTAGGCACGCGGCGCTGCAGAGGCATCTGACCACCCTCGAAACCTACTTTATGCTTGTAGCCGGAGCGAGACTTCGCACCCTTGTGACCGCGGGTTGAAGTGCCGCCGTAACCGGAACCGGTGCCACGACCGATTCTCTTGGTTTTCTTGTTGCTGCCAACGGCAGGTTTTAAATTATGTAATTCCATTTTCTTAGTCTGCATTTAGAGTTTTGTCACTTTAACAAGATGATGAACCCTCTTGACCATACCCATAATCGAGGGAGTATCCTCCTTGACAACAGTATGGTTCATTTTGTGGATGCCGAGCGCGTCGAGGGTCTCTTTCTGTACCTTAGGCGCGTTGATACGGCTCTTTATCTGAGTGATTTGAATCTTAGCCATCTCGATGATTATTTGCCGTTAAACACTTTTTCGACACTTACGCCACGGTTCTGTGCAACCTGAGCGGGGCTACGAAGCTCGTTGAGAGCGGCGATGGTAGCCTTCACGAGGTTGTGAGGGTTGGAAGAACCCTTCGACTTGGCGAGCACGTCCTTTACGCCAACGCTTTCGAGCACGGCACGCATAGCACCTCCGGCCTTAACACCGGTACCTTCTGAAGCGGGTTTGAGGAAGATTTCAGAGCCACCGAACTTGGCAGCGACCTCGTGGGGGATTGTACCCTTGTGCACGGGGACTTTGATGAGATTCTTCTTAGCCGTCTCAACGCCCTTGGCGATGGCGGCGGTAACCTCGTTGGCTTTGCCGAGACCCCAGCCGATAATTCCGTCGCCGTTGCCGACAACTACGATAGCCGCAAAGCTGAATGCGCGGCCACCCTTGGTCACTTTGGTCACACGGTTGATGGCCACAAGGCGATCCTGGAGATCAAGATCATTTGTTGTCTTTACCTTATTGTTTTTTGCCATGATTCCTATTAAAATTTAAGACCTGCCTTACGGGCTGCGTCGGCCAGTGATTTAACACGTCCGTGATAGAGATAACCGTTACGGTCGAATACGACTTCTGAGATACCTTTTTCTACGGTTTTCTTAGCGATTTCTTCGCCGACTTTAGCGGCGATTTCAACCTTAGTGCCCTCGGTGATACCCTTGGACGAAGCTGCGGCCAGAGTAGTGCCGCTGAGGTCGTCGATTACCTGCACATAGATTGCCTTGTTAGAGCGGTATACGCTCATGCGGGGGCGCTCGGCGGTGCCGGAAATTTTACCGCGGATGCGGGTTTTGATTTTATTTCTTCTTGCTATCTTGGATACCATAATTCCTTAGTTTTTATTTGGCGTTAGCCGACTTTCCTGACTTGCGGCGGATTACTTCGCCTACAAAC